>Ga0065711_1028567_pt1 | contig 40467 bp, 19 predicted proteins | sample Hoacrofraction12_FD_59098 | JGI IMG/M metagenome (GOLD analysis project Ga0065711, IMG submission 59098) | Hoatzin crop microbial communities from Cojedes, Venezuela - Epithelial fraction 12 v2 (version 2) | ecosystem: Host-associated > Birds > Digestive system > Esophagus > Crop | place... | reverse complement strand
GGAGGTTGTGGAGTCTCCTTCTCTGGAGATATTCAAGCCCCGCCTGGACAAGATCCTGTGCAGCCTACTGTAGGTGACCCTACTTCGGCAGGGGGTTTGGACTAGATGACCCCCAGAGGTCCCTTCCAACCCCTACTATTCTGTGATTCTGTAATATGGCTTTCTAAAAAGAACACGCTTAATGACATTCACTTGCCTATTTACTGGGAGAACCATGAAATGATCAGAAATACTAGGTATTTCAAATGGACAGTAAACTGCAATAAATTACCGCAATTCACATGGTCTCCAATTCCTAACAAATCTTTTAATAGCAGATTTCCACTATCACTACTTCCTAGTTTATCCTACCATCTACTCTTTATGAAACACTACATTAACAATCTATGTTAAGCATGTTTCTGGAAGCATTTCTTGAAATGGTGAATTACTGTAAGCGTGTTCCTAGACTGTTCTGTATGCTTCAGGAATCAACACATAGCATCAATGCTGCTAGAATTTGTAAACTGTCAGAATAATCCTGAAAGTTATTGTAATCTAACTGAAGTAACTTCTTGATATTCACCATCATTTTAAGTGACTGACAAGTCAACATTTACAGGAAAAAATGAAATAGTTGAAGTATTCATCAGCTTTGATAAATACTAACAAGCTTGAAGAAGCAAAGGACTTCCATGCTTCAAAGGACTTGTACTCTCGCTGCCTAGATTTCTACTACAATTTGTTTTTTAAAAAATGTAGCCTGTATAAAAACTTCATCATTTCATAAACATTGACTAGATTTCATGATTCGTACCACATTTAGGACCAATAAATCTGATTTCTCCCAGCCTGCACTCTCAGTTCAAGACCATTAAACCGAACAGAAATGTTAATAAAGCAGAACAATTGTTTTCTTTAAGACTTTTTAAAGTGAAAATACATAGTACTCAGGTGTCTCCTGCTGTTTCCATTTACCTTACTCGTGCCACAAGAAAATAGAGCCAGTTGTCTCCCCCTTCTATTCCAAGTGACAGTTTATGTCATGGGGTTCCAGGTCAACAATGATGTCATGACAAGGCTTTTTCTACTTTTGTACTTCTACTAAGCCAAGCAAGAAAGCCTACAAACGCATGTTAGCAGAGAAACTGTTAAACCAGAAAGCTGAGGTCTGATCACTAGAACAGAAACTCAGCAAGACTATAGTCCTCCTTTAAGAAATCTGACTTTAAGGAGCTCGTATCAATTTCTGTTTACTTACAGAAAGCCTTCACATCACTTGCAAATATGCAAAGGAGAAAACATTCAAAAAAGCCTCCTGCACAACACTGTTCAGCTATCATTTACAAATACAAGTTCCTGAAAAACAGTGTATTCTGAAAGATTTTCAATACGTCACGAATTTTCCCAATTCCTTTATCAATTTTCATGAAATACTTTACATGTAAAGATAAAAATATTGAGAAGTTTATGATGCACTTCTAATTAGCATATGCCTACACATATATGTATGTGTATCATATGTATATGTATACATGTACCCACACACACCCACCCACCCAACCATGAATATAGCAGAGGTCCTTTTTTGGGGGGTGGTTTTGGCAGGTTTTTTTATTGTTTTTTTTTTTTTAAACTATATTGTCCCTTAACCCAAATTTCCTCATGATAAAAAAAAAGTCTTTTTGAACAAAACTACTGAATAACTTAAAAGAAATATACTTCAACCTGACCAAAACACACAACCGGGCTAAATGACTACTTATACCTGAGATATCAATTCACTTTCCCCATCTCCTCCAATATATTTGTCTTATCAATTAATACCACAGGTTGCTCAAACTAAAACTTCTGTAGTTAGCAACTAACTTTCAACAGTTCACGTGGAAAATCATAGGGAAAAAGGAACAACAATAGGCACTAATCCAGTAATAGAATCAATGCAGAAAAACATGAAATGAACATCACAGATAGTAAATTAAAACTTGGGAAACACAAACAATGCAAGAGCTCAAAAGCTACAAAGTAACAGGAAAAGAGAAACAAATGGGATATACAAAGTCATTACACATACCTGCTGGAACAGAGGTGTCCCAGAAAAGTAAAGATGCTTAAGGTTACGAACTTTCTACACTGGGTTCTTATCACACAGAAGACAGTTGGAAAGCATGGCCTCAACAGGGTAAAGCTGTTTGCTAGTAGCTGGTGAACATACAGCATGGTGATATTTTTATCCTAGCTCCATATATTTGAAAGAGTAATTTTAGAAGGATGGCAGGGCTGATCCTACATCAAGTAACTTCAGGCAGGGTGAAAACAACAAAAAAAAAGAACTCTCTCAGGATTCTTCAGCTAGACAAGTAGCTTCAAGATCCATATAGTCTTTGCTGATGACTGACAACAGCCTTGCTCACCTTTCAAAGATAATTCCTTATTATTATATAATATCAAATGTGTTGTTCCTCCCCCATCTCACATATTCTATTAGCGTTCCATGAAGAATGTAATGTTTTTATAATGGAAGCAAATATGATCCATGCGACAACATATGGGAATGAAGATGTCCTTTGTCAAAGTGGTTTTCACCCAATAACTTTCTATGAGTCAAGCTCTTTAAATAAATGATTAATAAAAAAGATTAACTTTTGTTTTTACATTTATGGACTGAAACTTAGAATACACTATTGCTTTTTTTCAACAACCATGAGCGCAGCAACAATGAAGCTTTAACCAGGAAAAAAACCCACAGATACCTAGGACTTCAAAATCAGGATATAAGACAATATTTTATGTATGATTAGATATACAGCTTGGGCTGACTGTAACGAAGAGACTTCTAAAGTTTAATTACTTATTTTATAATAAATGTTTGTAATAAATGTTTAAATAAAAGGGTTGTAAAAGAATGCAACGGATGCATAGCAGGAAGGATACCACCCTCACGTACAGCACAGTATCTCTTAAACAAGGGCAACTTGTGTGACAGCAAACATAACAGAACTGGGGACGAACTGCAGCAAGTCACACCCGAGAAGGAATGGCACATTTTACTCACAGAACTTCTCCTCCAGGAGGTTTGCGTAAATTTATCAGCATACATGCATGGTGTCCCAGTAGGTTTTTGGCTGTCTTTCTGGCAGTTACATGTAGTGGCCTTAATCATCCCAAAAAAGTGAAAGAGAAAAGAAACTTTGTTAGAAAATAAGTAAGATGCTTGGAAAGCACAGTCAAGGCCCAGTGTTCAAACCTCACGCACTGCGTGGCAGTATAGCACTAAACGATTAAGCCGTAGAAACTAGTATTTCCAGCACTGCACAACTGCTTCTTTTCTCAAAGCATATTAGAAATAATTAAGAATACATGTTGACTTTTGGAAAGGATTTTCGATGCACTTGAATTTCTGAAGCACCACATTCTTTAAGTCACCTTCCAATAATTACAAGTATAGTTTTACCCATCTTTACAGCAGAGTTCCTTAGCTGCAGCAAAGTTTTTCGTTACTACAGTGATTAGGTATATGACCTACCATGGAAGGAGAGATTTCCTTGAAGAAATCTTTGACGGCTGACGGTGAGTGAGGCTAAGCACACTGAAAAATCAACACTTACTGCAAAATATTAATAGATAAAAGAATTTGCTTTGGAATGCTGTGATCTGGAATTCTGCTGTTTAAGCAGCAGAGCAGAAAGCCAAATCTAACCACTCATTTTTGTTTTAGAGGGAATGGTCACATGCTAGACATGGAGAGGATGAAGACCACAGACCAGTGTCAGTACACGTATGTACAGAAGCACAGGCTAAACATTTCATTAGAGATTACAGTCTTACAAGACTATCTCCAGCAATGATAAATGAATACAGTGTGCACTTTTTGGCATCTCATCTACCCTATCTTTAAGAACTTGCAGTGGCTTGAAAATGTAGTTATTTTACAAGAACTGTCACAACAGGTGAGTTTACCAGAATCAAAATGCAGAGATATGCATGGCAAAATGCAAAGTTAACTTAGAACAAGCACAAAAAGTAAAAAGGCATACATTACTTCTGCTTGAGAACTTCTGTGCCTGTCTGAACCTCATTTATGATAGAAGTGCCTCAACTTATTTATCTGGCCAATTTAATCTTAGTATTCAACATGCTTTTGTTTCATTTGGGGTTTTTTGGTTTTTGTCTTTTTTTTTTTTTTTTAAATAAACTTTGAATATTCCCTTGCTCAGCTTTAAATTCTATGGTGGAATTCTTTACCCTACTGTCCATTTAATACAGGAGAGGATGAAAAAATAACAAAAAAACTTCAAGCAGAATGATAAGCCCAATACATATTAATTATTACAATACTTTAAGCATAAAGTGCCCTATCTTTACTCATCATTATTTCTGAACAGCTTCTAGGATTTTATGTTCAAAGTGTTTGTTTTGGAAATGAAATACATTTAACAATCATATAAACTCCCTTGCTTAGTGCCACACATACAAATCACATCTGGCCTACAGAATTAAAGATCCCAGGTGTACAGCTGCAAACACATGAAAGTGTAGTAAAAAAATTAAAACATCTAGCCCTCTCAAAGCCTTCATAAGAATTACCCACTGAAGTTACACTCTGCAGTGCATATTTGGGATTTTCTAAACATCTCACATTATACTTACAAGTTGATGCTCTAATTGGTTGATGGTTTCATCCTTTTTCTTCAGTTCGTCTTTAAGCTGCCTGATCTCATTCAGCAGATCGTCCACCTGCAACAGAACAGTGGGCAGTAAGAGGTTTTCTATAATGGCTACACAATCTAAATCAACCCCTCTACAGAACATTACATCAGATGTTCATGGAGGACTGGCAGTAGTTGTAGCACATGCTTTTCTCCTCTTATTCAGATGGTGAGATGGGCTGTAGGCGTACAACCTAGAGTGAAGAAACTTAACTAGAAGTCTCTAACAGACAGAGTTCAGCTGATCCACTAAATTTTCAGGATATATAATAGGCTGCATTTTTGAAGCAGTAATTCATCTGTTCTACAAGCAACTGCCAACATGTAGATGACCATCCTTAGCAATAAAATCCTACCTCTACTCCTCTTTATCCAACAACAAAAAGTACTGAAGCTTAAAGGTTAAAGAAATGCTATTTAAAAATCATTAACATAGAAACAAGAAAAAAAATTGTTTAGAAACATAAGCATAACTAGATGTACTGAATGCAAACAGCACAATTGATTTGGAGACATCTACTCTGCCCTCCATCCCTCTGCTCCGCTATGGTGAGAGCCCACCTGGAGTCCTGCAACCCAGGTCTGGAGCCCTCAGCACAGGAAAGACATGGACCTGTTGGAGCGGGGCCAGAGACCAAAAAATGGTCTGAGGGCTGGAACAGCTCTCCTATGAGGAAAGGTTGACAGAGTTGGGGCTGTTCAGCCTAGAGAAGAGAAGGTTACAGGGAAACCTTATAGCAGCCCTCCAGTACTTAAAGGGGGCTTATAAAAAAAGATGTGACAAATGTTTTAGCAGGGCCTGTAGCAACAGGACAAGGGGTAATGGCTTTCAACAAAAAGAGAACAGATTCAGACTTGATATAAAGGAAGAACTTTTTTACCATGAGGGTGGTGAAACACTGGCACAGGTTGCCCAGAGAGGTGGTAGATGCCCCATCCCTGGAAACATTCAAGGCCAGGTTGGACAGGGCTCTGAGCAACCTGATCCAGCTGAAGATGTCCCTGCTCACTGCAGGGGATTTCGGCTAGATGGCCTTCAAAAGGTCTCTTTCAACCCAAACTATTCTATGATTCTACTAAAAACTGAAGACTTAAAATAATTCTGCAAAGTTCAGAGACTAAAAAGCTTGGTAAATATTCAAGAGTGAATTCTTTTAAAATAATTTTTTATCACAAGGTAATTTTAACGTACTTTATAACTGTAGCTTTATAGCTAGACTACTTATTCAGAGGCATACTTCTATTTAGTAGCATACATCTACTGTTTCAGTTTCACCAAAGATATTATTAGTTACTGCTTAAGGACAACAGACTGATTAGTCGTGCAATTTTTGAAGCCATATGCCAATATTAATTAAAGAAGCGAAAACCCAAAATGTCAGTTAAACCTAGCATTTTTTTTGTTATGAAGTTCAAAAGCAATACTTTTTCATGTAGGAATTAAGACTAAGATTCTGAGATTGAGGGAGGTGACTGTAGAAGGACAAGCACAACAAATACATCAGACAACAACTGAAGAGAAAAGGCAGCCTAAATGTTACAACTGTAGAAACCAGGGCTGCTAAAGGAGGATGCAAATGGATCTACAGCTTTGGCAAATCTCTTAAGCCGTGAAACCAAGATTTGGACAGATAACTTTCAAACAGGAATAAGATGGTAAGTGTTCTTTCCTTTCAGGAAGTATTTCTAATTTCATTATATCTTCAGGAAGTATTGTTTTCTTCTAAGTGCAGGATTAGCAATCTTTCTATACCAATTTTACAATAAAAGCCTCAAGCAATGCCATAAAACCTTACCACTGCAGAAAGCACAACATTACAAGTCTGTGACCATAAAAGATGATCCTTTTTGGAATATCCATTGTGCTTGTTTCTTCCTTTAATACCCATTCTAAAACAATTAACTCATCTTTGACTTTGTGGGGCTCACATTGTTTTTAAGTTACATCTGCAATACTTGCATTATCTCCAGTATGCTATGATTACACTTCAACACAAATATTGTCTTTTTAAATTCTAACACTTATCAAGCAGGCAGAAAAATCTTTGAAAGAAGTTACTCTACAACTGTTAATCCCCACAACTGCTACAAATATCAAAAGGCAAAGTTATCTTAATTATTCAAATTGTGCTAATACTTTAAAGTACATCTTTTAAAAAGTCAAATAACCCTTTTTTTTTTAAACAAAACTGAAAAGATAAAGTATATAAACATTTGCTAGGTTTGCATTTGAACAGAAGAAATAAGCACTACTTCATAGTGACACAGAAGTTTTTGGTTTGTGTTTTTTAAACACTAATAGGTTTGTATCTCTTATTCTGTAAAGTAAATCAGCGTCATTTACCTTAAAAGTTGACTCAGGTTCTTGCGGTTCTGGACTTGATGGAACTGAGAGTGGGATGTCCTGGAGCGACACATTTTCATCATTCTATCAGAGATCAAAAACAAGAACAAAAGCTTGAACTACTGTCTGAAACAGCTCCCTTGCCAACTTGCTTTCAGGGATGGAGATGCATCACCTCTCTGCAGAACCTGTTACAATGTCTGACCTCTCACCGTGAATCTTCTTTTTTCTCGCCTGACAGAAAAGCTCCCGTGCTGCAGCATCTGTACAGTGCCCAAACAAGGGCCATGAACAGCCTCCCTCTCCTCACAAAGCTGTAGGAACAGCTGCAGCTATGTCCAAGTGTGTTGATTTCGCACAAAAATTCAGTAAAAAATGGCCATTTTATTCAAATCAGGAAGGAATGGCGATGCTATGCAATTCTAAAAGCTTCATTTCCTTCAGTGTCCATTCAAATAATATGTCTGAGCAATACAAAAATATACAGCCAAAATATTTCAGCTAGGAATTCTTAACTAAAAAAATAAACATTTGCTAGTTACTGAACAGACTAATACAAAATTAGTTCACAGCCATCAGAACTAAGTATCAATTATAAAAACTGGAACCGCACAGAAGTATCCTTTCCCCCACCGTGACAGCCATGAATTCTGAAACTAAGCACAGCAAGTAGAAACAGAAGTAACGAAAGACACCAAAAGATGATTGCCTAGATACATCCTGAAGCAGTTACACTCTCCTGACAGAAACACATGCAGTCATTATGCACAGTACCCTAAACTTCAGCCCTGAAGAGGTTCAGTTCGGTTACAGAGCCAAGCCACAGACTGACCAACTGACAGCGTATTCTCGCGGTATGTTCTCAGGTTTGTACTGTGATGTTGTGTCCGGTCTTAGTGTGACACAAAACTCCAGCACAATTACAGTACAGTTATTTTATGGTCATGGAAGATCGTAACTCCCATTCCCCTGATGTAAAAAGATTCCTCCCCACCCACTTCTGTTCACCTCCTCCATCTGCTACCTTCTGAAAGAAAAAAAAAAAAAAAGAATCTTCTACCTTACAGTGCTCTCCTTTGTTTTTTTAGGGTTCTTGGAGGGGAGTTTCTTCAGCCAATGACTCCACTGCCTAAGAATACATTTGTAGAATATAAGAGCAATACATCTCAAAACCTGTCTAAAACCACTCTGAGGCTAAGCCAGCAATGCTCCAAAATCCCAAGAGTAAAACTGCAACTCAAATGCTAAAGACCAGTTAAGGGAAAACCCCACAATAGACCTACTTCTGTTTTTTATGTCTGCGAGGTACCTTTTTTCTTTTTAATCCATTAGAAATATTTCCTCTAAATTTTTAACTCAACTGCAGAGAAACATGAAGGAGATTGTCCAAATGCAAAAAAGCAAACAATTAAAATTCATGAACTTCTAACAACTAAATTTTTACTTTTTCCTATAGTCATCAACTACTTGCAGCCAAAATATGCACAACCATCACCAGACTTAAAAGACAAAACTATTAAGAATTATCATGCAATTCCAAATTGCCTTTACCATACTACGGACAGTTTAATTTCATTTCCATCACTTGGATGCAATTTCATATCTTGCAGTTTTTTGGTCTTGTTTTGTTGTTTGTTTTTTAACTTCCTTGCCTTTTTTTTTTTTTAATTGTGCGAGCAGTCACATTTCACAGCTTCTGACTCCTTAACATAGAAACTACTTCAGCTTACACTGTCCAACACAGTTGAATTCAATTCACCAGTAGCTGCTTGTCCCTTCTGGGCAGATCGCCAGCAAGCGACAGGCTGATGAAGAAGCAGTAGTTCACAGTCTATGTTATGAACAAGTTCCAACAGAGTGTTTTGAAATAATTTGCACAACAATATAATAAAGAAACAAACATCATTTAATCTAAAACATTCCTAAACTGCTCGAGGAAATGAGCAGCAATTAGAATCATAGAATCATTTGCAGATGAACAGATTATATTTTATGTATTTTATATTTATCTTGTATTCTGTAGTTCATAGATTTCATCAACATTTGTTATTTTAAACAACTACCCAAGAAAATAAACTTACTCAGAAGAAAAGTTACATCAGACAGTTACAGTTATAATTGTGAAGGAGTAATCACAGGAATGGAAAAACCACAAAACAGGACAAACCATTTCCAGCAAAAGCATCTTGCATGGCTTTTCAAAGCTCTATCACTGACACCTCGGGTATTTCCCATTAAAATACATCTAAGCAGAGCGACAAAGCATTCTACAACAGCAGATTAAGACCTAATTGCAAAGGAAGTTAGTATGTCACATATTCTCTGGCGATTTAAATCAAGTACTCGAGCCCTATGCTACACCTGATTAATATTCACTAGCAAAGCAAGAGCTAAGTTCATTTGCATCAATTCCCTTACCATTGTCTTAATTATCTTAATATATACAACAAACACAGGGCAATTGAAAAAAATCAGTTTTAACATCATTGTATTGCTAAAAATGAAACTGAGGAAGGGGGAAACCATCAGAATAAGGCTATCCATGTACAAAAAAAAGAGATCAGGATTTGCAAAAAGACAATAGAATTAGCATAACAAATGCAGCTGGTTATATGCATGTGCTACTTTCGGTAGCCTAGAAATTCTATGCCAAGATATGATCAAACGTTGGAAACTTGGACAGAACATACCCTTTTAACCTTTAGGTAAAGTTACAATAAACTTTATAATGTTATCATCACATTGTAATAGGCAATATAAAAAGCTGCTACCTCTTGGTTTTTACCTGACTAACGTTTTAATAACACTAGAATACATTACTTATTATAGTATAGTCACATCTTCAGAGCAGTTACACTAGCCTCATTTGTGCCAAATGTAAATGATGCTTGCACAAGCAAGAACTCAGGATAGTTTGTTAACCATATCAAAAACAAATGATTCTCATATGCTTTGAAAAAACAAGTTCTACTTATAAATACAAGTAACAAAAAACCCCCACATTTTCAAAAGCTATCTTCTGCTAAGGAAATTAGATTAAAAACAGCAGTATTAGAAGGAAAAAATAGTTGTTAATATTTCTAACTATTTCCTAAATTTAAAACATTGCAACAAACACCTCAAACCTCATATTCCAGCAATCCTGGCAAAGTTATCCACACAAATTCCCTTCAAACACTTTTAGAATACTCAAAGACTAAAAGATTGCTCTGAAAAATACTTAACTTCTTAAAGACAAGTGTGAAGGGATATAATTCACCACCTCTCTAACAACTTTTTAGTATTTATCAGCGTAATGCCTACACAGCAAATCCAGGAATGGCTAAAGCATTACAACCCTGACGATCAAACTAGCATGATTTCCTCTGAACATTATTTCAGCTTCATATTCTTTTGCCAAGGGTATCTGCTGAGAAAATTAATACCATCTTAGTTTTTTACAAACCAGTTGATTCTATTTTTTGAAGACAAACTCAGTGAGAGTTACAGATACAATTTTTAAGTGTACATGTAAGTAACATATGTAACAACCCTTTCTCCCCTGAGTGTTAACACTGTCATGCACCAGATTTCTCTGGACAACTAATTTTCTACATGTGAAATATTTTGATATACCCACTCCCAAATGTTACAGTCTAACTGAAGCACTTGATTATACTCTCAAGCCTGCATCTGTCATTTTTAATCCACCTGAAGAACGTGAGCTAAAGGTTATAGGAATAATCCTCCAGTAGGGCTGTCACAGGTACACCACAACTCACCCACAGAGCCACAAACCGTAACCTGTATTTTTGAGTAGCTGTACTTAACATGCTCTTTTGCCAGTAATTTACAAGTGTGAAATCTTCAGTACAAATGACACACAAATCCCCATGCTTGCCTCGTCTTGCGGATTCCCGAAGAACTGACTGACTGCTTTTGGTAAACAGAATACTAAACATCAATTTCATTTAGTGTCAGATTATTATTTGTGAAGTGTAGAAGATACAAGTATTTAGTCAAGAATAGCTTAATAAAAAACCTCACTACCTTTCTAAACTACTGTAGTGATTATACACAGGAGCAATTTACCTACTACAGACTGCAGTATTTTTGCTGATAAGCTGTTCAGCAACTCAAAAATGCCACATTGGCTTGTTTTTTCTCCTATCCTCTCAGCAGTTACACGCTCACATTTTATGTGCTTCTATTTTAAAAAGAAAAAAATACAACCAAAAGAAAAGTCAAGCTCCGTGACTAAATACACCATAATAGCCCCCAGAACACATTTCAACATTATAAACATGCGCCTTCTATACAGCATACAGACGGTGCAGCTGTTATCACTGCCTATCCCTTTTCCCCTGCTTTCTTTGGGTGATGTTACTTGCAGGCTTTAGTTAATAGCACATGTAAAACAAAGAAAAACTGTAGAAGTTCTAGAAGAACAGAAGAGACGAGATAAAGGGCATTCTCTCTCAGAAGACATCGCCCATATTGCCTCAGAGGAAGATAACAAAGCTCAAAGCTTTAAGACAACAGTTCTTTTCATTATACTAACGTATTTTAAATCCTTCTATTACAAAAATCGACTCATTAGAAGAAAATTAATTTTGAGCAATTATCTTGTGGTTTCCTAACAGCATAAGCTGCCTTTTATTTTAAAAGAATATACTACTAATAGTATACTAATAATATAATCTTGAGAATTCTTTCATTCCAGCATCTACAGTTCATGAAGAAGCTGAAGAATGCTAAACAAACATTTCTAAATTTTATCAAGGTTTCTTAAGTTTTATCAATGTTTAGCCTTTCATTCCCATTTCAAAGTTTTCTTTGGTACAAATTACTCATTTGAAGAATCTCCTTTGCTAACAGCAGTTTCATAAAGATGCAAACAGAAAACTAAGAGTCCATCAAGTAGAGGGTGCTATTCAACTGCTGACTACCTGGCGCTGAGGGTAGTTTCATTCAAATATCGCTACAAATGAGTGTCATACAGTTTCCATTGCCCGCTGTCACGCACTGTAATAAGGACAGTTCAACAGCTAACCGTTTCAACTTAAAATTTGACAATTTTATTTGCTATTGTTCATTGATTTCTTTGGTTCTGTTTCTTTCAAGCACAGTCAAGTCACTAGGGTGAACTATTTTGTGGCTAAAAAAGGTGACAACTGTAGTCGCAATTTACACAACTTAATACATGACAGAAAGAAACCTTTGCATTTCATTAATTAAATCTGTTTCTTCCTTGTCTTCAGGCTTCTTATAACAAAGATAAATTTCTGATACATGTCACCAGATGCAAAAAGAAAAGAACACAATGAGTATGCGCTTCAAAGGTATGCAAGTGACTTACTAATCTAAAGCCTCAGCAAAAATATATCTGTGCATTTAACAATTTTGCACTAAAGACTTCGTTTTTTCCATTCATCCCTCTTCATACAAATGAGCTAGTCACATCCGATACGTTACAAGGAAGAAGTGTGCTTGAAAAACAGAACTTCTTTTCCATTCATGAAAGGTTAAGTTGAAAATAAACATTTTTTATAAAACTTGCTTCCCACAGAAAAAAGGGCTTCATAGATCTCAGTTCCATGAGCCGCTTCATGTTTCAGTCCTCCTTAAAATATGTCAGTGCTTATCTGAGATAAGACAGGGTGGTTGCGAATCATAGCTGCCAGTCTTGAGAGGAAGTTACTACACAGATGGTCAATCCTTGCCTAGATCAAAGGTTCCAAGGCATCACACATAGTACAACTCTTACTTAAATAAGGATTTTCTAACACATTAGCTCTGTAGTCTCCACCTAGAGTCATAAGTTTAAGAAATTGAGAAGAAGAGAATGAAGAAGTTTTTAAGGTCAGAAGAAAACTTATTTACTATTAAGCATCCAAATTACACTTAGTACAGTGAAAAATTAAAAAAAACTCTCCATGAGATAGACTCCTATTTCCTATTTCACTCTTTGAAGATTCAGAAAGATAGCAGTATGTGAAGAGCAAGCAGAGAGCAGGTGTACTGCTGCCACTGTTATCCTGGTCACCTGGAGCTGAGGAAAGGCTAGACTGCTCAAAGAGCTACTTATTTTTCCAAGCAGAACTGGGAACACAATACCAAACCCACGCTGTTGCAGTTATGTTGTTACGAATATTCAAGATAATTTATACACGGTTATGTGAGCTACAGTCACAGCAACGAATCCAGTACAGCACATTAAGTCTCCCTAGGAATCTGCTAGGTATACATTCATTACCTGCTATGCTCTACAGTAAGCCATGCTACAGCTGATTAGATAATTGTATAAAATTGAATTTAATTACTACATCTTACTATAACTGCTCCTGCGAGACCTCGTGTCTAGGACCTGACTACAGCTCTGTTCCTACCTATCCAAATTAAATGATATTGCTAAAAGTCATTACTAGAAAAAGGTAGCACTTATACATTTAAATGCATAATACGAGAAAGGCAAATAAAAGAATTTCTGCTTCCTTAACTAACGCTAGTGTTTTCAAGGAACTGATATTGTACCGCACTTTTTCACACTTTGTAAGAAGAGGCCTGTCGTATGACCCGGACTGAGACGAAGTCCTAGTTCAGTGTTCAGACTGCTAAAGTTCATGTAATTGTTTTCAAAAATATATTTCTGTTCTTTACAGTAAGTAAAAAAGAATTGCATTATTTTTACCCATTTCTCTTAGTATAAAGCTCAGTATCTTCAGGAATGGTTTAACAATTAAAAATTATGAAAAAACATTTCATACAAGTTTTACTCCAGTTGTTTAGTAAATAAAGGTAGCAAAGGTCTCAAGTTTTCCCCTCTGTAGTAGGTTGATTTACTTTTAGATTACTGTTCATGTTGTTTGATTAAAAGGCTGGATAATACACAGGACGGTAGAATAAACATTCAGAAGTCCAGCCATGAGTTTCAGAAGCAGCGAGTCAAAACAGTAGGTGGTTAGGTCAGGAAAATATAGAGTGGCATGCTTGACAGAGTTTGACAGGAAGAATAATACTTGTGTCATGGGTTTGCATGGCAAGGTTTTGGTAGCGGGGGGGCTACAGGGGCAGCTTCTGTGAGAAGCTGCGAGAAGCTTCCCCCATGTCTGATAAAGCCAGTGCCAGCCAGCTCTAGGACGGACCCACCGCTGGCCAAGGCCAAGCCAGTCAGCGATGGTGGTAACTATGGTATCACAGAGGCGCTAAGAAGGGGAAGAAAAAACTGCAGTGAGACAGCAGTTAAAGAGCGAGACGAAGCAAAAGAAACAACTCTGCAGACACCAAGGTCAGTGAAGAAGCAGGGGGGAGGAGGTGCTCGAGATGCCGAAGCAGAGACTCTTCCCTTGTAGCTCGTGATGAAGACCATGGTGAGTCAGGCTGTCCCCCTGCAGTCCATGGAGGTCCAGCTGTAGCCCACGGAAGGGACCCCACGCCAGAGCAGGTGGATGCCTGAAGGAGGCTGTGATCCCGTGGGGAGCCCACGCTGGAGCAGGGTCCTGCCAGGACCTGCAGACTCGCGGAGAGAGGAGCCCACGCCAGAGTAGGTTTGCTGGCAGGGCTGGTGACCCTGTGGGCACCCACGCTGGAGCAGCCTGTTCCTGAAGGACTGCACCCCATGGGAGGGACTCACACTGAGGCAGTTCATGAAAAGCTGCAGCCCATGGGAAGGACTCACGTTGGAGAAGTTTGTGGAGAACTGTCTCCCATGAGCGGGACCTCACACTGGAGCAGGGGAAGAGTGTGAGGAGTCCTCCCCTGAGGAGGAAGGAGCAGCAGAGACAACCTGTGATGAACTGACCATAACCCCCATCCCCCATCCCCCTGCACCGCTTGGGGGGGGAGGGAGAGAAACGGGAGTGAAGTTGAGCCTGGGAAGGGAGGGGTGGGGGGAAGGTGTTTTAAGATCTGGTTTTATTTCTCACTATCCTACTCTGATTTTCTTGGTGATGAATTATACTCCCTTTTCTCCCAAAGTTCAGCCTGTTTTGTTCATGACAGTAATTGGTGAGTGATCTCTCCCTGTCCTTGTCTCGACTCTCGAGCCTTTCATCACATTTCCTCTCCCCTGTCCGGCTGAGGAGGCGGAGTGACAGAGCGGTTTTGGTGGGCACCTGGCATTTATCCAGGCCAAACCAAAACTACTTGTTATTACAAAACTCACTACTGCGGGGAGGGAGGGGGAGATGATCAAGCTTTTGGCAAGAAAAGCAGCAAATTTTGAAGAACGTACATATGAGGAGTAACTGTTTCTTTTGCGAGTTTCAGGGGTTTTTTAAATTAGTCTGAGCTACTTAAAGCAAGGTTTGTGTTCTGTAACCTTTTAGAAAAGTCTGGCTACTACAAACTAGATCAAGATTTAAAACACAGTACTCTGCAGGGCCACATGCTATTTGGCAGTAACAGGCACACCTTTACACAATGAACTACACATACACAGGTCTCCTATCTAGTTGCTAAATTGTCCTTGTGTTAAAGGCATTAAAAGCCCTGGATAAAACCTTCCCTGCTATCTCATGTATTAATTGCATGCCTGAGGCTGTTGGGAGGCACAGTTTAGGCAGTCCACCACTCAGACGTCAGGTTCTAAGAACACACCTTCCTTCTGTGACAGTACATTATTTTTGTTACAATTTTATTTCTGATTTTGTCAGTGGAAAAATGTCTCCAGTATTCTCAGTTACCATAAGAAGCAAATGCTCACATTTCTAAATGGCACAGTCATACCCTTGAATTAGCCTCAAGGTTGATTTGCTTTTTATTTTCTTGTCTTACTTTTAGGGCACAAACTTATTTTCATTACATTATTGTGTTAGAAAAGAACAGCAGAAAACCTAGTGTTAAAAAGAACATCATACACACACTTTTCAGTGCTAATCTCCATATGCCTCCAAAGAAAGCCCCATGGACTTTAAGGCAGCAACGGAATTTTTGTAGCTGAAAAGCTGCCAAGTCATCCAGAAGTTTACCAACTCCCGCAGTTTGCCAAGTTTTGAGGTGAAATGAAAAGGCTCCTTAAAAGCTTATGACATTTCAGTAATTTCATACACTAGCAAGGTTAAATCTGAGCACTTCCAATAGAGATGACCCAGTAGGATTCGCAAACTTCTTCTCAAAACATACAGAAAAGATGAATAGGATGAGGAAAACAAAGCCTTAAGAAAAAGCTACTAGCATTGACTTGCTGAATGCAAGTTTGATCAATCGGATCAATTTTAATATTTCTTAATTTTTTTTTTTCACTCATGGCTTTTTAGGATCTTAGAAATAAAAGTTTGTCTTCACGTTCACTGAATTTTTTTAACTTAGCATTACTTCCTCAGAGAAGCACAGTAACAACATTTACTACTTTTTACAGTCAGTAAAGTGCTAAAAAAGCCAAAAAAGTACTATTTTAAATAGCAACAAAAAGCGCACACTGTCTTCAACACTGTAATTCAATGTATAAAGGAAATGACAATAGCCTAGTAAGACCAAACAGAACATGAGCCCATCTAGGCTCACTCTCCAGTATACTTTACTGCTTTTGTTCCACTTAAACAGCTCACCTGGCGCAGTAGCCTCTTCAGTTTCAGTAACTGAGTTTTTACAGCTGTGCAGTCTTGGACCATGTGCCTAAGTGTCATTTCATCAAGCATCACAGTATTCTCCGGTAAACCCATCTGTTGTCTAGGAGCCTGGTAAAAATTTGGTGCTCCATAGCTTTCAAAGTGACCAACAGGAGATTCCAGGTAGTTTGATCCTCTAAAAGAAAAAAAAAAAAAAAAAACAAACCAACACAAAAAAAGACCAAATACCACCACAGTGAACAACAAACCAGAGCTAGAGAGCACTTAGTGAAAAACACAGTGCTATGTAATATGGGCTATATTCACATACTGTGGCATACCGCAGAAAATGAATAAATCTGAAAATGTCAAAGCTGTTTCACTTAAATGCTGGGCTTTCCTTCCAACTTGCATAACTCTCTCATGTACTAACAACTACAGTATCCTAAAACCAGTTTGCTCATCTGCATTTCTATAAACTCTATCACTAAAGCTAGCCTATAAGAACTACTACAGGACTGCATTTGAGTTAAAAAAAATTAATACGTAAAAAGCTATCCAAACTTACAAAATGCAGGTAATAAGACAGTAATATTTTTCCACAGAACGCATACAGTAATATAGTCAAGCATTTATAATATCATATAAACACAAGTAACAAATATGTGGATTAAAAACTGTGACACAAACAAAGGTTTTGAAAAGAAATCATTATAAATCTCAGTGATGTTCCCACTTAGGCATGCTATTTACAGACATACAACTATTCTAAGTGTCTTGCACTCAGTATCACTCGAGACCCTTTAGTGCCAAAACAGAGCTCTTATCACAGTATCTTAATTATTGGGGAGAAAAGAGACAAGTCCTTTACCTGTTCAAATCATTTTTACCATGGATATAGTGATCAGTATGGCCAAGATGATAGTGGTCTTGCGTATTCCATCGCTGTTGTGGTGCTCTTTTCCAGAATCCTTCCTGATGTTGCCTAGCATTTCTGTCTTGTCTATCATAACGGCTCATATTTTCACATTCCTCTACAGAAAGCATAAAGTTAAAAAAAAATTATAAAATTCATTCCTAAAGAGCTTTTACATAAAACATTTACTATGTGATGGTAACAGATGCAGTGTAAAATCTGTGGGTTTTTATTTTTTTTTAAACTGATTCAAAAAACTATGCATCTTAGAACTGTCAAGCAGACTTCTGTAATGATGTCACATTTTAACTAGCATATAAACTTGTTACAAGAATGAGAGTAACCTGTAGCAGAAACTACAGAATTCAGCTTTAACTCTATTTCTGGTTTAAGCAGAAAATCATTTCGAGGAGGCAGAGCTTTGGAGCAGAAAAAAAAAAAATCCAGACGTAACATTTTCCTGCCTTTCTTACTGACAGTATCTTCCGGCCTCTAAGAAGTTCAAAAAACACACAAACACAAAAGACGGCATTTTAGAAAATGGCCAGTACTTCAGTACGGAACAGAGCAGTTTCATTACTTAAAATACATATCTATCTCGGCCTATTCATCTGATCTGTTTTTCAGCTTCAGAGACATTTAATCTTTATTTACGTGGACAACAAGCACAATTTAAAACAAGCAAAGTAATCTCTTTAAAACGCTAGCTTCCGCAAAGCAAAACAGATTCCACAAACTTCTTGAGGGAACAAAAGCTATATTTGGCAACAGCTTGTAAACCACTAGAAACAAAGCCAAAACAACTGCTATCCGTGCAGTCAGACACAGGAAAAAAAGTCACAAACTGCTATTCTGCCATCGCACTTTCTCCCTCACTTACCCAAGGAGTTTTTGCTCGCATTGTCAGTCCCGTGCTAGGAGAATAACTCTACACAGGAGAACACTGTTGCGTTCGGCTGCCTACTCGGACATAGTTGTGCGTAAGACGCTCGTAAACAGGCCTTCCTTCCTGCTCCGCTCCCAGCCTGCGTGTGCCTGGGAAGGGAGCCCAGCTCTACCCTGTGATTTAAAACCACCATCCTCACTCACTGCATACTTGTTGAGCTAGAACTGTTCCTATAAATAGTGTCCAAGCGGCATCCCAGGCTCCAAAGGGAAACAAGGAGGGTTTCAGTAGACCTGGAAAGCCTTCAGAGGCTGACGTCAGTCAAGTCACACACACTTACAAAAGAAGTGCTGGCAAAAAGTGTTCTTAAATATTATTGTAACAAACACATCTGCAACTCAGTTTTAACCATCTAGCTCAACAACCGAAAAACAGGTAAGAAAAGAAACTTGTTCACCTAAAGTAACAGAGGAATTATTTTCCTTTAGAAGCATCCTTCTACAGCTCATAACACACGAAAACTCAAGCGGGTCTATTCAAAATAAGCTATCAATAAATTTATAAATAATTTTTCTGTTATGATTTTCAGCTTTTGAAAATGAATTTGAGACACTGAGTAGAGACACATGGATATTAACAATGAACTAATTTTGCTTTTTCAGGTGGTCATGCAACTGAAGGGAAAGCCTGGAAGTAGCTTTTGACTTCTTCCTTCCAGGTCCTCTTTGCTAAAAAATCAGGGATTTCAAGATAAGAAGTGATTATAGCAGAGATACTCAGTTTACACAACACTAATTTTATATGGAAACCTGACTTGTAAAAAATACCAAAAATAATAGTAATTAGCTAATATTGATCTCCAACAGTAAGTTTCTCCTCCTGAATCAGCAGCTTACACAGTAGATTGTCATAGTCACAAAACATATTTCAGCTACATAAACATTACTGATACTTAGCAGCAGAACTGGGATTAAATTTATTGTATTGATGCAATTAAGAAAGCAGTGAATTAAAAATCATATTCCATTTGCATCTACATTAAATGGCAAACATGAACTTTTTATGGATTTGTGACAAACATTCACCTTTAAAAAACCTGTTTTTTTAACAGTTTTTAAATCAGTAATTTGAAATGGAATCACTGATGCAGATGCAGTGCATGTTTTGTAAACAAGGAAACAGGAGAAACTGATCTGCCCTTTTTTTTTGTTTCTTAGTTTTTTCCAACAGAATCAGAATTACCCCTACTGAAAGAATATCCCTTGGCTTGGACTGTTACCCATTCTAGAAAAAAAAAAAATTGTATGTGTATCTGGGCTGAAAAGATGAATACTAGCACTATTGTTCATAAGCACCTTTCACACAAGTACTTTGAAAAACTTCTTCTGAGATTTAAAAAAGTACTCCACTTCATATGTGCACACTGTCAACACAAGATGTGCCACCATTGTGGTAGATGGAAGACTACACCTTTATTTACTTCTAATTTGGCTTTGTATGTAACATACACACAGGAGTTCTTGACCCAAAGAACTCAAAAGTACTCTCAAAAAACCTGAATTTCCCAAAATTCAGCAGGCAGCTGCAGTACACAAAATAAGGAAAGCCTTTATTCCTCCAGTGCCTGTCTGTACAGGGTAGGGCATTACAGTGCTCCCCGTTCAAGGTTTCTGTTCATCTGAAGATACATTAGCCTCCACTGAACTTGGAGGTAAAGCTAATATCCACATTCACAAGACAGTGACAATTCTTATGAGTAGGGCAGGCACAACCAAAAGCAAATGCCTCAAACTTTTCCAGGTCAGGATCTGAGGAAGCATGGCAATAATTTGCGTTACTTAATTCATTCTGTTCTGGATTTGTATTATTTTAGTGGCACCTAGGTACCACTATCCTCCCTGTGAAATATTTGAAAGCATCCTCACTTACAGCAAGAGTGCACAAAAGACATATTGAAAAAAAAAAACCAAACTCATCTAATGTTTTAAACAGCGTAACAGAAGCCTTAAGATTTAAGGAAGTACCGTCATTTTGTAGAAGAAAACATAATTATCTCAAAAAGAACCACACTGTCATTCATGCTGTTCCAATGTTTTCACGTATAGCTCAAGCATAAGACCAAAGGACTAACCTAAAAGCTTGAAATTTATTCTACTGAAACAATATAAAGAAAAAAACAGTGTGCAACAAGGTTGCATTTTTATAAAAGGCAGTCCATTTCTAACTTCAGAAAACTTCAAATGCAAGAGTTCTTTTCGGCGGAACAGAAATACCATGCTTCCTACATTTCAGAAAAGAAAGTTCTTACTTAAAGAAAAAACAATTTGAAGAATGTATTGGCTTATTAAAAGAGAAGTCAAAACAATGCAACTCAAAAATCTCTTAAGCCCATAATGCAGTTTCACAATAAGATTGCGTAGCTATTTTACTAACCTTTGTCATGAGGCGGGTCCTCAGGCAGGTCCACATCAAGCATGAGATCATCATCTTCAAGATCACATGAATCAAGGTTATTCAAGATATCCTGCAAGAAGAACATGAGATACAACTGATTTCATGGTATTTCATTTACCCTACTGTCATAAAAAGTTTATTTCCAAGGTTTGTTACATTTGTATTGTACACCTATCCAACGTCATCAGCAGCCTCCTCTCTTGAAGGCCAAGAGCAAGCTTACTTGAGGCCATCTACACAAACAACAATCATCACACCTCTAGTAATATCACACAATAACAGTGCTGGATGAAACAAAGACTGATTAAAATATTTTTCTGCCTGATGCCTATGGAATACTACAAAGATTTTTCTATTCATTAATATCCTGCGTTCCCCCAGTTGGAAGCATTTTACACCTAATTTACTTTGCTCACCGAGAATTCAAAAACAGCTCTGTGAAGAGATGATGTTAAATCCCCTCATTTTAGCTCTCATATCATAGTATCGCAATATCACTGAAAGGAAGAAGAGGCAACCTATGTTATCATGACTTCTTGGGCCAACAAAACTTAAAATAAACTATTATCAGCACTGAGCTCTGCGGCCTTTTGTCTTTAAGACTGTGGTTCATATAAAGCTTTTTCTAAAGGGACTAACAAACTGTCATGTTGTATGAGTGTGCTAACAGTACAAGAAAGATGCAATAAAGTGCTAGTACTAATTGGAATTATACATCTTGTATACAGTCAGTCAGGTATATTGAAGAAAAAGGACTGTAGTTTGGGCAAGTCAAGTCATTGTTAAAAAGACACAAACTGACCCCTCTTCATTTAAGAATACCGACAGCAGAAAAAACTCAAGAGGTCAAGGCTGTACAACATTCAGCTTATTGAGCAGTCAGATGCTGCTAGCACCATGCTACTGACAAGTCGCATCACACAGAGTGCTGTATGTGATCAGAGAACCCAGACTCTGTTTGACTTCACTATTCAAAGAAAGCTAAACTTATCAATACCAAGTAATTGTAACACAAAGTAGGCCTAAGCAAACTGCTAATGGCTATACAGCTCTAACTCTTTTCCCATATGCCACAAATAAAAGCCACAGCTTTAAGGCCCAAGATCCGACTCTGGCACTTCACATCTGCCTCTTCTCTAAGAGCAGAAACGCAGATTTTTCTTAGGTTTAACAGCTACAACTAAAGATGACTCATGTGACCAATACTGAAAAATTCACCAAATATTAAATGTTTTACTAATTATTTCTCACTGGACAATAAAGTGATTATTAAATACTTAACTGCATACTTGCACACAGACTATCAATACACAGCAAAACAATATTCACTTGGGAAGCTACCCCTTTGCTGACTACCATTTATCGGATTTATTTTGTCAGAGACATATAGGTGAGAAGAACATAACAGGCCTTTATCTAAACTGTTGCTCCAACTGTTCTTCAGCACTCTTCCTATATGTTCACAAAGGACTACTGTACTTCATTCTAAATGATGGAAAGGGATAAGTAAATTTTAAGATCTGTGTGCGTGACACAGAACATTAAACATTGTACATTCCCGCAGGGGACGTATGAGGTGAAAATAGTTAACACGCATTTCTAAAACATGAGCAATATAAAGGAAAGGTAGAATACTTGAGGCAGAACCACCTGCTTTTGTTACATTTCAAAGTCTTACCTGAATTATTTTGTTTACATATAGTATTGTAAGTATTTACAGGAAAAAACCAGAAGAACCTACATAGCAGGGCATTGTGAATAATAATAAAACCAACTATGGAAAATCTCCACAGAGAAATGGAAGCCATTTAAAACAAACATGGATTTAACATTTGGGAGAACAAACTGTCTGTATATATTTACTTCTTTTCGTTTCCATTAATTTACATTTTTCCAGGAAGTAGAAGGTATTTAACTAACATGCAACTCTGCAAAATGTAGGTGTGTGAGAGGCAGCTTTGGTTTGTTAGTTGATAAATTGTTTCTATGCCATGCTTTGATCTTCCAAATTAGTATGAACAAGCATTATTTTCTTATACTGCAGAAACCTTAATGAGCACGACCAATTACAAACAGTGCCCACAAAAACATAAGAAAGTTAAAAACATGTGCCATTGATGTGCAAAAGCATTACAAAAAAGCACAGTATAAAAACCTAGTATGTCACGGTGTTAACTATTAAATCTAGATAAGCCACTTTACTATGTTTGTATCAGAACCTCAGAAGTCTTATGATGTCAGAGGAGGGCAGCATTTGAGATGCCAAACATACTTTTCTGTCAACAACACATTTCATTATGCTTCCCTAATTATATACTCCTGCACCACGCTGAGGCAACTCCATACTAGAAAACACAACTGTCAGTATGAAGTCTTTGTAATAGCTGGGCCATCTGCGAATTCACTTTGAGCATTTCCCAATGCTAGCTGCTTGGGGGAAAATGTAAAAGCACGTCACCAACATCATCTTGAAATAGCTATAAGATAAAGTGCAGGTTCCATCACCATGTTAGTACACAAAACCTACATTTACAGACATCCATGGTTATTTTTACTACTGTATAATGAACTGAAGTTAACTACATGGCAGTAATGTTGTTAACAACGCACGCTTAACAGTGATTATGATCATGAATAGATTCCGGGCAACGAGCTCAAACAGAACAGGAAATTAAAAATTCTTCAAAAGTGCATCAGCTCCAACCTTACCAAATATTACATATTTCAGCAATTACTAAAAGTTACAGTAAGAGAAGAATCCTTTTTTACTTGTACAGTTGAAGAGAACAATGCACACTAAAAGGGGCACGTAACTTCACAAGGCTGATTTAGCACTAGATTTTCAAGATGGTACAACCTAGAAAGAGATTAAGTTTGGGACTGCAAAATCCCAAGTGAACTAAGCTGAGAACTAAATTGAAAACCCAAACAGCAGGAAACACTCACATTGCACAAGGAAATGGGAAACCACCAAATAGAGAAGCAGGGGTAAGGCTGGTGAACAACTACACCGCATTCAGCACGTTTATTTCAATGTTCTGCAAATTCTTTCTGTAGTGATTGCCCTCCGGTGCTGCCTTACCGAAGGTTAATCAAGCACACACCAACAGCTCACCTACAACAGTTCGGGGGTTTTGCCTAATTTTTTTGATGTATAGAGTTAGAATCTCTTTATCAGGAGGCAAAACAGTGTTAAGTTCTTAAGACCAATGCTTTGAAGACCGGGGTAGAGTAGAGCAGCTCTTTCTGCTGAAGCTGAACAAGTTTAAAGTTCAATATAAATTCATGTCCATCATAATGAACTGGAGTAGCAAACCACTCTTTAAAAAGTTCAGTTTCTAAAAACTCCTCATGCTACAGACATCATAACCTCTCTTCCACTGAAGAGCAGTATTTTTCAGTCCACCAACTTCAGTTCAATTTAGCTTAACAGCTAGACCTAGGCAAGAGGCTTTGTTCTCAGCTTTCCCATTTCTTGAGCTAAGTATATAATGCAAACAAAAATAAATCACAACAGGCCCAAATTAGGACAGATGTCTACGTTTCCTCTCTATTCAACATACAAGATACGAAAAAGTGAAAGCTCATGATACAATGTCTATTATACTGGAACTGGAAAAAGGAAGAAGTCAGACATCAGGGTTAGTGCAGAAATACAAAGCAATTCCAGATAAGTAACCCTTAAACAAATAATTTTGGAGAGTGTTCACAGAATTGAGAAGAGTCCAAGCTCAAAATACCAGTATAGTACCCTTCTTTTCATGCCAAGGTATGCCATCTTGCTTGAAAAGCAATTGCTCTGAGGTAGTCATGAACTGTTGGTGAATACTAGGAACAATGTTTTACCTTTTTCCACAATTCAAGATCTAAGACCTCATTCATGTTACCTTCAGAAATTAGGCTGTTAAAGGAAAATTAGGCTAATTATTTTTGTCTCTGATTTAGTGAGTTAGGTCTTGATTCCAATAATAATAATGCATTTCTGAAGTCAGTAGAAAATGGAAGTAAAAGCTCACATGCAATTTAAGTATTCTATTACTTAAATTGAATGCACAAATTTCTTCAGTTTGATTTGTTCTACAATCTCCTTATTTTTTTAAGCCTATACACACAATTTCTTTTATCTTCTACTTTCTTGCTCAGAAAAGACCATAGGAACAATGCACATGAGATCATCTAATACAAAAGATTACAACTCCTTAGAAACTTCAAACACCAAAAATATTAAAGGATAGGTATCACCACTTTGGAGAGAAAAATGGAACTATAGAAAGTACATCTACTAGCTCAAAATCTGACAGCAAAAGATCACGTGTCATCTACAGCAGGTTACCGACACAATGCAAATTTACAGCTTTATCTGACATTACGGTTACGTAACTTAGTAAAAACTTTACTGTTCACTCTGGTTTGATATTATGAAAGGTAAAGATGCTAGGCTATTTCCAATATATATTTTCAAAGTTATTTACTTGAAGAACACAGCAGTAATAGCAGGTCATTGCTGAATGACAGCATGTTATAGCTCATTCCATTTATTTAGTTATACTTTAATCTTTGTACAAACAAATCATCAGTAGTTGGAATCAGAGTTCAGACTTGTAGTTAGTTATTCTCACAGTGCTATGCTGCATTCCTTTTGACGAAAATATAGCAATAATCAGTAAAGATCACTATGAAATCAAGGTTATTTTATGACTTCCATTAGGTAAAGGTATTTTGAAAGTTGTTGGTCTTTATGGCCAAATTTTAAGCTCAATTTTTCTACGTCTAGCTCAAGCTGATTTCTTGCTTTCAGTAAGAGAGCAAACAGTGTCTCAGAACCTGCTGAAAGATGAAGCAAAGTCACTTGTCCACATAAAGTTTTTTCCAAAGATCTCATGGACACATACTGGAACAAAGCTTGACATTTGCATTTCTCTGACAGTTTTCTGAAATTGAGAGTTTGGGCCAAATTTGGGCATGGATAACAAACTTAGAGGCTACTGAAAAACTAATTAACATATCAGAGCAATTTAAGCAATGGCTTAAAGTATGACATTTAAATCATCCTAAAAATAAAAAAACACATAAATAAAAAGCCCTCTGAATAGAATTCTCTCAGAATCTACAAAACACCAGAATTACTTCAACAGGTCTTTTGGATAATTATTGTGAGAAAAACATTTTAGAAATACAATTTTACATGAAAAAAATTCAAGTCTTAGAAAAACTACCATCTCTGTATTACAACATACTTCTGTGACAACTTCTCTAAGTTTACAAAGTCACTAAATCATTTACAGCAGCCACGTGTCCTTGTGACATTCCAATAAAATAAAAAAAAAAAAGTCAAGCATCCTGGTCAGATGTTACCTTCATTGTTTTTCTACTACAGAAGAGACCCTATTTAAAATGTTTGGTGTCTGTTAGCATGACAATGAAGCCATGATACTGTGCTTAACATGAGTCTCATGCTATGACAATGAATATATTACTACAAATTTAGTAATACTCTTGAAAAACAAACAAACAAAAAACCAGTGGAGGATGTAGGGGCTGACTGGGACAGAAAGCTTCGTTTCTCATCCAATGGTTAAGGCTCTAAAAAGTACTTGACAGTTACAAGCCAGTTACTCCGTTGATTCACCCAGCAGTTGGAGACTTCACGGTTTCAGCATCAAAAGGACAGAACAATCCCTGTACAGAGGGACAATTCAACACACCCTTCCAATGCACAAGAGGACCCTTTAGAACAGGATTATAGTAGCACATTATACCGCTAGTTCTACCTTTTTAACTACAACAAACTCAGTTTCAGAAATTCCCCATCCCATTACTTAGCAACAAAAAGACAAAGCTCTCTTTGAGATCATGTTGTTCACAAGAATGTTGGTAAGATAGCTGAACGGACATTGTGCCTTTTGTCAAAAAATTCAAGTCCAACAGCCTTCTCAATTACAGAGTAAGCAAAGCTTCTACTTCATTATTTCTGACATTAAGAAAAATATCACAATACAGCCTTGATACACATCTCAGTGGCCCAACTGCATAGTGAAGTCCTATCACTATATGAATCAGCAAAGACGGAGCTGAACAGGAGGCAAGCTACGAGACACCTAGCTTCCAGGATTTAGTGCGAAATAGTATTCAAAGAGCACGAAGATTATAAAAACATCAAATAGAAATTGATTCATAGGATACTAGTTTAGACAACTGAAAAACACCACAAAAGAACAGACCACTTTCAAACTAGTTTTGCGACAAGAAACCTGTGTTTGTGTCCTTAGAACATCAAAAAAATACCTACTCTCAAACTGAACCTGCCTACTACGCTTTTGTTTTGTCTAAACTGGAAGGTTTAGCTGTGATGCATCACAAGAGCACGTACTTCAAAAATCTGAGTAGAACTAAAGCCTTTGCAATCATTCCTCCACAATTTGAATTTTTGTTGCCAAAGAGCATCACTGGAAAATGTGAAAATCTCTTTTCCTCATACATAAAAATATATACTAGCCCATTTGTGGTTACAGTACAACAGTTTTTCTTAATTACTTTTTCATTACATACACCTGTATATCTAAATATTTTAATTATTAAAAAATCCATCAATAATCCTGCCAGTATGGCAGAAATACCTACAAAGAGATTTTATATTAACATAAAGAACACCATTTTAAACCTTTATATTTCTTATTCATACTGATTCTATTTGTACAATCTGCAGCCTAACATGAAAATAGTATTACAGCATCAGAGCATCCCAGACGAAACGTGCTACTACTTCATTAGCAGTCACGTCACTGCAGTGGTTAAGATCTCCCAGCTGGATGCTTGCAGCGTGACATTTGAACACTACAATCAACATGTGGTTGTACTTTCAAAACAGAATGCCTTTTATTGTCTGCAAAAGTTCACTCACCCGACTGAAAGTAGGGATCATTGTAGTCAGCTGCCATAATTTCAGAAGAAAAAAAAAATATATATACTGCGTTTATATGATTCTCTGTGCTTTAGTATTTCAAGTGAGAAGAAATTGCACTATTTTGTATCTAACAGACACCTTCACACTTGCTTTCTAAGCAGCTGCATCGGCTAGATATCTTCTGGCGAGATGCTAAAAATTAAAGATTTGGGATTTTCCTTAAAAAAAGATACTGAGGAAGAATAAGGATGAAAAACGACCACAGAAAAAAGTTCAACAAGCAGAAGATAAGCTTGAGTAAAGGGAGAGAAACACAGCAACAAAAAAACTCAAGGGAAGAAAAAAGTTTGAAAGTAGTACAGAAACTAACAAAGTATCACTTCGGCTATTTGTAGAATGAAAAAAGGAAACAGCTTTTAAGAACAAACACTAAACACACTGGGCAGATCAGTCATCTGGAGGGCAGGTAAAGGATAACGGCAAGTCGAATACAATTCAAGGCTGATAGAGAAGAGGGAGACTTCCAGAGGCTTTTTCAGTGCTATTTTCAGCATTTGACACCCCAGATAAAGAGATAAATTAAAAAAATCAGAATTCAATACAAGTCACAACGTCAAATCAGAACTGCACAGAACTGTTAAGTGAAGGCAGAAAACAGAGGCAGAAGACAGTAACACAGGAAGGCACACACTGTACTGCAGAGCTGCAGAGAAAAACCCACTGTAAACAGAGTCCTCAGAAAAGAGGAAACCACACAGGGAAGAGAAGGGATAGAACTCTGCAGGATAACAAAAATAGGATAGGAAGGGACTTACTTTAAACGCTGTATACTGCAAGTGACATTAAAGATAATTAAGCCCAACATCCAAACAAGTATTTCATCATTTCGTTCATGCTCGGTAACGGAAGGCTGCCATGACAACAAATCAAACAAAAACTTTATTATAAAAATCCAGGACATTTTATGTTTAACTATTAGATGTAACAGTCTTAAATAAAGATTTACTATTTTTGAAACCGTTTTTGTAGAGGCATTGTATGTTCTAACCACGTTTACTGAAAGTAGACAGGAAGTAATTATTACGTTATTACCCACTATAGCTCAAGAAGCAGTTATGCTTGCTGTTTTATTTTTTAAAATGTTTTTTATTGTAACATCAGAAGTCAGACTGTGTGAGCAATATTAAATTCAATAGCATGATGAAGGGAGAGTGAGCAGAAAACCAGAAATTTACCATCCTGTTTACATCCCATTGACTTCACCAGTTCATAAGCAAGAGCGCTTTCCAGACCTGCAGCAGCAGCCGGACCCCACGGCCACACACCGTGCTCCTCCACTGCCATCTAGCCCCCAGTAACCAACCTTCCGAAAAGCAACTGAACAGGAGGGGAAGCATTTTGACCATCTCTCTGCAGAATTCCAGCAAAATTTAAGAACATTTTCTCTTTTTTTTTTTTTTTTAAATAGGCAGATGCTTTTAAGTAGAAAGCTTCCATTTTACTGTCGAGCACAATAACTGAAAGCCGTCAGCAGTCAGCATAAACACCAACACAGGCATAGCAGAGGCCAAGGAAAAGCAGTCCTCTCTGCTCATCGCTTCTATTTGTTTTCAGAGAAAAGTCTACCAGTATCAGTTGTTTAGCACTTCTTTTATAGTTCACCTAAAATAATGGAGTATTTTACACTATAAAGCAATATGTAATTGCTACAGATACTCCTAACTGGCAAAACTAATTGTGAATGATTCTCGCCTCACTGACTTGCACTTGTATTAATAGTAGTTCAGCTTAAAGGAAAATAAGGACGCTTCAAATAATTCTGTCTGAGAAAGGAACCAAACTAGAACCTCAAAATTCAGAGGAACACCATCGGCAGGGCTGCTACCAAGCAATCAATTAAGATTACCACGCATAGTAAGTTTTAATTATATCCTAGCCAGATTTTTGGGGTAATCTGAATACGACTTGTTATACAGCATTAATGTCTTTTATTCTTATAGCATCAGCTTAATATACTTGTTTATAATTAAAAACAAAACAATCCTCAAATACCTCCCAGCTGTTTGAGTAATTTCATTTTGACCAATCTCTAAACGCGCCACCTGGTATGTGGAAAAATGGCTCTTTGTTAAATTTCCAGTCTCATGGAGGATGACAATCAGAGTTATAAGGTGATAGCACATTGCAGGTGGTATCAATTTGGCCTGAATGCAATGAAGAAGTTAAAGTGCATCCCATATTTAGAACTGCAGGGACAGTAAGGCTGAAATTGGGTGTACACAATCTCATCGAGAGGGACCAAAGCTGCATGTACTACAAAAACAACTGACCCCAACACATGTAAGACATTGCCCCTCCCCTAAATTTCTGATGCTTCGCAACAGAAAATAATTTGGAATGCTCCTATAACTTTTTAGGACACAATTTTAGGTAAAAAGGAAAAGGAAACCATGTGCCAGCCAAGGTGGTTTTAATGAAGTTATCTGCAAAATGTTCAGAAACCCAGTGAGATGGGTTAGAGATATGTCGCAATTTACTTCACATATTTTTTTAAAAAAATGTTTTTCTTGTTTATACTGATAAAATTGGAGTATTTTTTAAAGTTAAGATTACTGTTATCTTTGGGCACATGTTTACCTGCTTACTATGGCTTGAAGATTTCCTAGGAGTAAGGAAAACAATGTGTAATACTGAAAAATTCAGCAATACAGATCGATGAATTACACTAGAGTAATTCTGAAGTCCTGCTGTTATTGAAAAGTAATGCTACTTCGTAGAATAAAGAAAAAAACTGAAAAGGAATAGCTATAAACTCACATTAAAATGTAACACTGGATACGCAGTTACCATCTCCTACAGCTTACAAAATAAAAGAAGTGCTAGCTTCTACCAGTGTTTGTTCTCATATTTCCGATTACATCAGCTGCTGCTTTCTCCCCCACTCTCCACCACACAAATTCAAAGTTGTCATTAACAGCTACTACAAATGAAACACAGGAGTACAAGTGAAGTTGCCTGCCATGATTTTGCCAGCCAAAACAGCATGAGAAGATTTACTGTCAGTCCTGAATCAAGCAGCTCTCAAAGGCATGTATGTCTTCCCATCCCAAAGGAAAGCAGGTAATTTGCCATAAAAGCTTGTTCACAAAATGTCATGCCTCTCAAACCAACATCACAAGAGGTTTGTGCACTGTAATATAGTCATATAACCTCTTAATATTTGACAGCAGAGGGATGTACATCACACAAGACAGACAGAAACATCATCTCATTCAGTAATTCAGTTTCTCAGCACCCCCCACTGCTGAAATAGTTAAGCCCTGAAGTTGACGACTGGAGCAGTGGTGGGAGGGTACACAGTGGCTATTTTCACTCTGAAGACAGCACCTCTAAAACCACAGTCTCTGCTTTGATGACATTTCCCTTCTCTGCCGTGAGTAGAAAATGGTCTGCCAGCAAACTCTGCTGAAAGTATGGCTGAGGAACCCTGCTAACAAAACATACTGAAACAAGTTTGTACTCTAAGTTCTGCAGTAAGACAAGTAATAATACAGAGTTTTACATAGCAGTTGCACAGTTTTATACCAAAAGTTTAACTGTGGATGTATTAATCAAGGATGCTCTCCCACCAATTTAATATGTCCACAAATAATGGAATAATGAAGACTATTCATGGATACTGTTCATTATGAAGACTACATGCAAAAAGGTGACACTGACTTCTGAGGCTTTGAAATCAAAAACAAGAAGTCTAATGGTTTCCCAAATAGGCACAGCTGAAAGTTTTTTGAAAATTAAGGATATGTAGAACAAATGCCAGAGATTTCTCTACTTGTAATATTGGAAAAATGAAAGCAATTTTATCAACATAATAAAAACCATGAAATTAGAACAGTACAATTCAAGTGAGTCAGCATCATTTGTGTCAATCTGGAACACGGTGTGAAGACACTGGGACAAAAGAGCATGAAACTTGGACATGACCTTATCAGCAGAGGTTACCAGCAACACCAGCTTCAGGTAAGTGGCACACAGATGCATGCCAATGAAAAACATCTTCCAAGGCTGACATCTTGTATTAGATACCAATCCCAGAATCACTGTATTTCTGACCAGGAAGTCTGAACCACTTTAGATTTTAGAAAACAGAGTAAGACAAAGCTCCTTCACACCGACATCCTAAGCAGAAATGGCAGCTTATTAAGATAATGTATTTCCAAGAAATCCTTTAATATCACAAGCAAAATGCAGACATGGTGTTTGCCATTTTCTAGAATGCATCAGTAAAAGCTAAAAGCTCACAGAAGACTTCCTGGGCTACTCCAGTGCTTCTTGCCAAGAAAAATATTGGCCTACAAACCTAAAAGTCAGGCTCTCAGGTATGAGTGTGAAGGACTAATGAATAATTCAGTCTGTCCTGCAGGACAGGATTTCTTTGGTGATGAACACAACAAATGAAAACTCTCTGAGCAGAAGCAGAAAACCTAGAACTCTGAGCTGCCATTCCACATTAGTGATTCTGTGTGCTATACAGCTCTGTCCATAAAAATGGTCTACAGTATGCTGGGCAGAGAGGGGAAGGCAGAAGGAAATACTTTGCAATTTGTGTTGTATCTGACACCCTCTGGGTTTGCTCTTAGTAATTTTCCAGGAGGTTCACAGATAGATTTTTGTTTTGTACAGATGTGCCACTGAGAATGTCAATTATTGCCCATGCAGATCTACGTGTCCGCAGCAGATGATTTCTGAAGTGCCTTTATCATTGTTTGCTGGAATACTTTCTAGCTAATAGGTAGATAAAATTACCTTCTCCTACACTGATACTACAGTCTCATAGTCTGAGAGACTGACAAACTACCGAATTCTAATATCGATTCACATACCTGTAGGAGAGATTGCCCAGTTTCCTCCTCTGTGATCCAGCTATGTCACAACAGTGGCCAGATAAACTTGGCAGCAGCAAGAAACACTGAAAAGTCTGAGGTCTCACAGGCTCGTTAGGCAGCATCTTCAGGTGCCAAAAAAGGACCAGCTACTTCAAATTACTCTAATATAGGTATGACAAGATTCCCCAAGACTACAGCCATTATATTTAATTAAATATTGTTCTACCACAAGAATAATGCCTTCTCCTTCCTTTCAACCCCACTCGCTCAATAAAGTACTGGGCATCTAGTCATGTAATTAGTTGTCACTGTACAAAATTCTCTAGCAAATAAACAGATTTTTAAAAAATATCTAGCCACAAACAAAATTAGAAGCATGTGTATTTATTAATGTCATAATAAATTCAAGTCCGAATGGCATTGAGGTGAAATCATCCTTTGGTTTCAGGCATAGAACAAATTCAGACCCTTCTTAAGGAAGTGCCCAGCTGAAGTACACAAACTGCTTTAAGGAATCATCATAGGAGCACACGAAACAATTAATTCTCTGTACTAGGTTAACCTCTTTTTAGCCAAAAGACATATATTCTAACAAAGAACAACATGTAATTAGTCAACACTGTTCATCTGAGTACAGACTGTCAAAAAAAATACAAGTGTCTTTTTTTAAATGCTGTCCTCTGCTTTGAGAAACATCTTGTTTGTTGTATGCTGAACCACAAATATCTCAATAATGTAATACATACTGACGATAACACCAAGCATTACTGTTCATTTTTAGTTCATCCATTATTCTAAAAATAGACAAATAAGACTCCCTGAGACCCACTCAAGGTCACAAAGTGTGGCAGATCGGCAGTTAGGATCTCGTTAGTCATAGATCATTGAACTAATTTTTTATACCAGTAGTAAGTATACACAATCTGTCGGTTAGTTCAGTCTCTTATTGGGCAAAAAAGGAAAGAGCTGAATGGCGTTCAAGTCTTTCCAGGCTGGAACAACTTTGCTACTGGAGGAATTTAGTATCAACTTGCAGACAGAAAAGCAAATACAAAAACAGGGAGAAAAACCGCCTCAGATGTTGGAAATCTAGGGGTTTCAGTAATGGCTTACGTAAAGGTACCACAAAAATCTAAACAAATATAAGAGTCTTTGTTTCAATAACAAAATTCTATGTATACATATTCTTTCATATGAAAATGCAGATTTTATATCAAACCAGTTACTTTTTTTTAAACTTTTCTTTTACATTTACCTTCAGCATCTTAAAATCTTAAGACACTTCACTTGCACCATGAAAAGCAGAAAGAAGAATAAAATTTTAACTATCTCATTAGATGGAAACTGCTTTTTATGTGTGCTTCTTGTAACTAGCTTGCACCTGAAGGGCTTATTTCAAGGCTGCTCTTTTGAGAAAGTTACAGCAAGAAAAAGAAATGTCTGTGTCGAGAAAAAGATACATGCTTAGCTTCATTATGCCCTGTTAAACTGATGAAAGTGAAGCACAAGACTTTCTGAACACTCTTTACTGAATGCCTCAATAAATCAACCACTGCTTATGAAAAGCTTCATAAGAATGCAACTCATTTTCAGTATACTGCTTAAATTGTGTTCAAGTCTGTAAACTTTGCTTTTAATTCAGATTGTGTTGAAAATGCTTGCAATGGCTGTTACATAGTGCTGCTAGCACAGTATAGACACTCAGCATTTACCTGTTTGGAACTAGCATTGTACTGTTTCCAAAACAATTTCATTCATAGTATTACATAGTTCCATCAAAAAGAAAAAACACTGGGAAAGAGATATGTTACCTCAAAACGGTAACCTCCAAAGGATTCACGCTTCATAAATCTCCCAAACACTACTTTAAAAACAATCCTTACATATCTGAATAGCTGTTTTATTCCATACTTTTTAAGCTTACTTGCATTTGTATTTTTATGACAGCTGTAACAAAACAGTCCAATGTTTAAAAAGTCCAGCTCTCATAGAACAAGAACTATGGCTTTGGCATTAACCTCCTTAAGAGAATGTACAGCTAAAGAAAGGAAGATGCAGGTGTTGTCTTCTACCCAACACTTCACTCTACAGAACTGAACGTATTAGAAATACGCACATCACAAGTCTGAATTCACATAATAAATTACTCATTTGAGAAATCAAACCAGCAATTTAAAGCTTACTGTAGTCATTTTCAGAAGTAAATTATTAAAAAATTTAAGGTAATTAACACTAAATTACTTGTAAATAACTAAATGTCTGGAAGAAATTAGTGATTGAACTAAACAATGCTATTTTAGCAAGCTTATTTTCTCTTTCTCTGAGAAGTAGAGCATATTTAAGCATATTTCATTGTGAGTACCTATGCCTCAAACCAGAAACTATTCTGCTCAATCTCAGAAATTAATCCAGAACTGCATTTTCCCAAATTTCAATCACGAAATGAAAAAATACAACAAAGCAAAAAAGATTTCAAAAACTAACTAGGAGGAATACAAAAGTGTAACTATTTCACACTCCGGCTAAAGTTCTGGCCACGCCAATAAATGATAAAACAGATTCATTCCAACGAGATCCAGATTTCATCCCAAGAGCAATTAAATTCTCAGCAAAGCAGCTAAAGCCCATCTGTCTCCTCAAGCCAGACTTCAATTATTACTCCATAATCCTATATCCTTATAATTATATTGATGCTCACTCTGTATACACCCAAAATACTGGCTTTATTTATTTCATTAAAAAATAACATAGCACAAACATTCATATTGTTATTAGATCCCACAGTAAAAAGCTCAAAAGACTTGATCTCTTTTGTCTTTTTCTAAGATAGTCTTGATACGACCCGATAATACAGAGAACACTCATAAAAGTTTCCTGTCTAAATCTATTGTCCTGAATGAAATTGCTTAAAAAAAACCCAACCAAACACATCACAACAACTTGTTCTCTAGACATTATTAAAGAAAGAAACCAAAAGACTGGAGTACTTTCAGTTTGAATTTTAACTTCTTGCAGACTACTATGCGCTAGAATATTGTAGTGTCTTTAAAAAAAAGCACATACCTCAGAACAATACACACAATAACAACTGTATTATCTATCCCATTCTTAATGTAAATAAGAACTTTGACTTCCCAAACATATTCAAAGCTTCACTCTGAACAAACACACTAAAGTTTGTTTCTTATGTGTCTACTACTAAAAGGGATGGGAGAAAACAAAACAGCTCAAACCTTGCTACAGAAAAAAAAAAAAAAGAAAAAAGCGTGCTTCGTTATCGGTTTAGCAAAGGAGCAATGTGACTCCAGTGTGGATCATGTTTTAGGCTACATTGCTTATATGTATGCTGAAGAGTATTTCCAGACAAAAATTAATGAAAGCAGAAGTGCAGCAAGGTTGATTTGCTGACTATAGTCCAATTTCTCATTCCAAGAAATGGGAAAACCACACATGTATGTTTCCTGCACTCTGAAGTAAAATGACTTCAGTTTCAAGAAGCTATTTCAAAGATCGTTGTGGAAATCAGACATTCAGTCCTTCAGATGCATAACCACCAGACTTCTACTTGGGGAACAGCAACCCTTCCAGCTGCTAACCGAGTAGGCACAAGCAAACAAAATACTAATACAGTCTCCTCCTCTAATGAAACCAAATTCATCTGTAGGAACTAAGAACTTTAAAAATCTTGGTTTCAGCTTGGCTCTGTGAAGTTTTTTTGGTTCAATGAAGACACATCATAATCATGAACACAATTCAAACTTACAGACACAGCAAATGTGTAGATCCACATTAAGGTTTGTTGTTTGGTTGTCTGTTTTTCTTCCTTTCTTTCTGTTATCTAACTCCTAATCTTGTTTGCAAGGCTTTTTTTCTTTTTTAAATAATTGTAATCTAAGCTTCATTTATAACTACTCAGTCACTGGCAGTGAAACAATGAGACATTTTAATTATAACCCTTAACTTGGTCCCTGACCTAAAGTTAGCTAGCAACAGAATTGATTAAAGCCTAGATTAAAAAAAACACACAAAAACAAACAACCCCACAAACAAAGCACAGCAGAATTTGTACCTCACATTTCTAAGCAGCATTCTGCCCTGAAACAGTAAAGCAGCTACGTGTTAAAGTAGGTAGCTGGCACAAACAGTACAGCTAGACTTCAAGTGAGAATACACATAGACAAATACTGTCTATGTTGCTAATTCACAGAGCCATCACAACTGCTCTGCTAAGCATCCATCATCGTCTCACACAGAACAGCAGAAGCAGGATCAGTGACTTGGTGCTCAGCAGCAAACACCAGTTATTGAAGGGAGTACAAGAAATACCAATGAAATGAATGCTTAAAAACTGGAAAGGAGTTCAATTCTTAGAATGTTAATCAATTGATTTGTTGCCTTCAAAACTGGAAATGAAACAAAAGCAGGGGTAGTGGAATAATTTTTTTTTCTGTTACACAATTAGAGAATAAAAACGTTTTCATCCTCAGAAAGTCTCAAAAAACTCATGTATGTCCTACTTAGCTGTAGGTCCCCATGGCACTGTCTTATGAGAGGTTATTTAGATTTGTATAGCTTCTAAACCTCCAACACTGGATTGCATGTTTTATCCATAGTGATTGGCTCAGTCAGTGAAGAACAGAAGGACTGTCCTAACAGAGGGCAAATTTCTTTTATTTTTTCCCCCTCTATGTCCTTAAAACCAAGCTCTACTGAGAATAGCAAAGATACCTGCTTTTCTCCTCCCAAAAAAGGAACAAAAAGATTAAGTAGCCAAACTCCTTCCACTGTCTTCCTATTCTGGTTGCCATTCCAGAAGCCTAGTTAAAATTCCCTCTGCAAAAGTTCCTTTTTCAAAGATTATCAAAACACTTCTAATCTAAGGTTACCCAATAAAAGCTGCACTGCCATCTATAGAGAAAAATCAGGAAAAGCATTTAATATTTGCTGATACTATGGATGATACAGCTTAAAAGACTAACAATACAACAGCGAGATGGAAATTACGAATGTGAATTTTGCACTAAACACTACCAATCACCATCTAATTACCTGAATTGTTATTCAGTTACATTGCTTCTACTCACCCCAGTCTGATGCCACAGAAACTCCAGAACCAACTATCTGCTTTGGAGATTTCCCTGGAAATAGTCATTCCAAGGGGCAGTCAGGCCCCTATTAGCTCAAGCACTCAGAATTCTTAAATCTGACTCATGTAAATTAGATTTAGACAAACAGATATTAACTGCTTTTACCCTCACCACACTAGAGGATAGAAACCACATAATTTGATCACGTATCTCCCAGCAATCAAAACATGTGATGTGCTGACTAATCGCAATAATTATTCTCAACGCCTTCAGTTCTATTTTTTTTTAACCTGTCTTTATACTCATTGCCTGCAGAGGAAAGGAAAAACATGGAACAAAAGCTTACATTAACCTACCCAAGAACATAATTCTTTAGAAGTAGTGAAAAAACTATCAGAAATTCTTCTGCATCTTCTGATTAAAAATGATCAGTGTTTCATTTTTAGGCTAAAGAAATCAAATATATTGTGCTTTCTAACAAAACCAACAAACATGAGGGAACAGAAACCCAACAAAAAACCCAAACACCACGAAAAAGCAATTCAACTAACGGTTCAGAGCTACGATCCCCCCTCAAAAACCAAGCTGACTGAAAATACATTTCTGCCTTGTAAAAATAAAAGATGTATTATTGATGTTTCTCTCATTTGAGATAAAAATTCACAGTACAGTAAGCACTGTAATTCTGGAACAGCACTAACAGAATAAAAGTCAAAATGGGTGGAAAAAACCACATGACTTCGTATATTCAACAACCTTACAACCTCCTCCTTTCTCCACTTCCTCAGAATCTAGTAAGTTCATTCTTCCATTCTTAATGCCTCTCTAAAAGCTATTTCCTTTCAATAACGGAAGAAATAAACCAAAATAGTGAACAAAAATATCAAAAGCTTCTAATGTACTTCTGCTCCACAAGGCTTGCAACAGCTTCTGTCAATCAGAACATTGACTGACTATCAATTCATACACATGTATCAATTAATGCATGGAGGTCACATGTATCAAACACCTAGATACACAGTCCAAAAGCATGGGAAAGTAGTGTCTTTCATTTGTTTCATAAATTACACTGTATGTATCAAAAATATCTATATTAAAAAAAATCCCTTTTTTCCTGGCATGTGCATGCATGTGTCCAGGGAAAAGGGCGTTTGTTGTTCAGTGGCCTACATTAAACTCTTTTGTCCCCTATAAACATGAATAAATCTACAAAGCTCATACTGAAAAAGCGTCAAAAACGCTTTTCCAAGCTGGCCACAAATACCATGAAAAGTTAATAATCATTTCTAAACTCAAGTACTACATCCCAACATCCTAATTTAAGACATAAAGCAAACAACACCCCAAGCAGCTGAAAATACATCAGGAATTTGTATATAGTTACACATAAAAACTTAATTATACAGCTGTGCCCAATTTTCAGGGGAAACCTCTGCTGTTCTGCTCTTGTGCTACAGTGGACAACCCTACTAAAATTACAAATCAAAGTTTGAATAGGTGCCACAAACCCCGTCCAAGTCCAAAACTAGTACCTACATCACTAAATTAGCAGGGGTGATACAGTATTTAATACATTTGAAACATGTAAAGCATAACACATTGATTATACCAAACGCTTTTTATTACAAGTTCTGACTGCTAGTACCATATTAATAAAATCTGAGCTGCTTAATTCAGAAGAGTGTTCGGATAAATGAATACGAAGAGGGAAAACGGATGAAGGACAGACAGACAGCATTTTCCTCCAGTCCACTGAAATGCCAAGGCTGGCTCCCTGACCTCAGCTGGAGGGTCACAGCACTGCAACATCTCTCCAGCCATTCTTTAGATCAAATGATGTTTCTTGCAGATCAGTCGTAAGCTCAGCAATAAGAACAAGGTTGTTATGTATCTTGTGTATCACATTTGAGACATACAAAAATCCTGCCACAGTGAGCCACAGTCAGGTATCCACCTAAAGATTCCATGCTTGAACAAACCGAGAAATTAAAATAAACTTCAGTTCGAAAGGGTCCTATATATATACAATATAGAAACAAGATGGCTGAAGCTGAACTTGGCAAGCGACACAAAAAATAATAAGCAGGGCTTCTACAGGTATGTCAGACAGAAAAGGAAGGTCAAAGAAAGCGTACACACACCCGCCCCGATGAGCAACCCTGGCAAACTGGTGACAACGGACCAGGACAAGGCCGAGGTAGCCAAGAACTTTTTTGCCTCAGTCTTCACTAGCAGCCTCTCTTCCCACACCTCTCCAGTGGATGGGCTCCATGACAGGGACTGGGGGAGCAAAGTCCCTCCCACTGCAAGAGAAGATCAGGTTCGTGACCACCTGAGGAACCTGAACATACGGAAGTCTATGGGGCCTGACAAGATGTGTCCCAGAGTCCTGAGGGATTTGGCTGATGTAGTTGCCAAGCCAGTCTCCACAATATTTGAGAAGTCATGGCAGTCAGGGGAAGTCCCTGGTGACTGGAAAAAGGGAAACATTGCACCCATTTTTAAAAAGAGGTAGATGAGGACCGTGGGTACTACTGACCTGTCAGTCTCACCTCTGTGCCTGGGAAGATCATGGGACAGATCCTCCGAGAAGCTGTGCAAAGGCACAGGGAGGACAGAGAGGTGATTCAAGACAGCCAGCATGACTTCACCAAGGGCAAGTCCTGCCTGACCAACCAAGTGGTGGCCTTCTATGATGGACTGACTACATCAATGAACAATGGAAGAGCTACAGATGTCATCTGTCTGGACTTCTGTGAGGCCTTTAACACGGTC
>Ga0065711_1001696_pt1 | contig 40467 bp, 20 predicted proteins | sample Hoacrofraction12_FD_59098 | JGI IMG/M metagenome (GOLD analysis project Ga0065711, IMG submission 59098) | Hoatzin crop microbial communities from Cojedes, Venezuela - Epithelial fraction 12 v2 (version 2) | ecosystem: Host-associated > Birds > Digestive system > Esophagus > Crop | place... | reverse complement strand
AGCTAGGAAAGCTAGAAGACTTTACTATTTTCTCTGACAGTGACATCACTGGAAGACGGTTGTAGGCAACAACAGGAACAGTGTACTTCACAAATACGCAAATGCTGTATGGTTTTGACACTGTGTTAAACATTTTTACCCAAGAGTAATTGCCCTAATCATCTTTATGTAGTTCAGATAGTTACTTTCTGAGGCATTCATCCCATAAACCTACAATTAGACCACTTAGACACTTGCACAGGTGCAATTTAGGGAAGATACAGTAATAATAACAAACTAATTTTCTGTTCAAAGGGTCTTTTAAAGTAAAAAAATTTCATAGCAAGATATGTTATTAGATCTGTTACTGTAGGAGGAAGGTTGTAAGGGTAGTGCCAGGTTACTGTACACTGAATGCAATAATTTTAAGTTTTGTGTCATTTTAGTTAATGAAAAACACAACTCCTGAGCTCACCTGTAGGGCTTTCTTAACAACTCTGCTCTTTATGATACATAATCCATCAAAAAACACCCACAGATACGCTCTTTTGAAATTCCTGCATGGAAAAGTCAAAACTTAAATGCTTTAGCATAAACAGCCTTACACAAAATTCTGCCTTTTGATCCACGTGAATGTCATTGTGAATGTTTTGCAGATTTAATATTTGGGCTTTGCTTTTTGAAAACTATTAAGAAGGTATAGTTTTGTTGAAGAACAGCGACAACTTCATTGCTGCTCCTCAAATGGGGATGGCGAAGAGTGTGTGTGCTGTTGAGATTACTTACACCGTGTGCCTTGTGTTGGTTCTTGAATACCAGGCCATCTGCTTAATACAAACCCCTAAGCAGAGGATTTTTACCTGCCCTTTTTTTTTCCTGATTATGTGCTACAGGGATAATAACCTTTTCAGGTATTTAGTTAAGAAGCAATGTCTAGCTGCTTAATGCTTACTGCACAGCTCTGTCTCATGCATAATAAGACGTGCACACAGCTTGTTTCTTGCTACAGGCTTGTCCAGACGTGTTTGCTGGGGAAATTTATGGCAAGTCCATTGGCTCTGAGCTCAAGAGTCATTCTCTACTCCAGAATGGGAGAAATATGTGGAGGTTTGCAGCTGTCCATATCACATACACTCATCCAGTTGTTTCATGGTACTTTTCCAGAAGAGCAATGCGCCCTAGGAGGCAAACCCTTAAAAAGTGCTTTGAAACCACGGAGCATCACTAGGTATTTGAAATAGAAATGAGCTGTTATCTGACATGTTTTCCAGGGGTTGTACTGACAGGGGAAAGAGCTCTGCTCTAAAGTTAATCTCCTGACTGCAGGTGTACACTTCTGCAGTACATGGGTATCACTGGCTGAAGCTCTTACTGGTTTGTTTTGTGATGCTGTTGGTTTGGCATGTGTGCTAGGAGAACTTTCATCAGCTATAGGGCATATTAATATTGCCTTTAAAAGTGCCTTGGTTGTGCAAACTGTTTGAATGATTACACGAAGCCCATTTAGTTTTTGGAAATCGGCTGTGACAAGTTAAGAGGAAAGCTACATGGAAGAGTGGTGTTGCAACACAGCAATGTGGAAAAGATAGGAGCATGTGGCAGAGAGTGTCATTAACCACAGAAAAATCTGGAAGATGATTAACAGTGGTCTCTTTTCCTTAGCATGTTTTGAAGAACTAGAATAAAAGTTGCTGCATGATTAAAGGAAGAAGCAAGTGTGTTTGATTACCGTAAAATTCTCTTACCTTTTTGTGTCAAAATTAAGGAAACTAGTTAAACTTGCAGTACAACAGTAGTCACTACACTAACAGTGTATGAGACTAAATACCTATGCTGAATCAATGTGGGAGAAAAAGTAAGAATGAATCACAGAATGTTAGGAGTTGGAAGGAGACCTCGGTGGGTCATCTAGTCCAACCCCCCTGCCAAAGCAGGGTCACCTAGAGCAGGCAAAAAGAAGCCCATATAATCTCTGCATCTGGGCTTGAGGCAAATGTACAGTGTTTTGTGTGGTTTTTTTATGGCAGAGGATTGATGTTTGTTGTAAGTGATGGCCACCCAACATCTTTTACAAGTAGCTGTTGCCTGCCTTTTGGTTTAGCTAAATATGTTTTCTTTTGGTGAGCGATAACAGTTGTTGAAGATAGGCTGCCTGCTTTAGCATGTTGCATGTATGTTAGCATGCGCACAACAGGTGTTCCAGATTAAAATGAATCTAAAATTTCATGAGAGGACACACATTCTCATGTAACCCTTGGAAACCCAGGGTGCCGAAGAGAGCTGCGCTCATGTAGGTCAAACAGTGGATTTGAGAGTTTGTGGCTGGAGAAGTGTTGTTGGTATGTGAGCGTGAGGTCCATCTTTACAGGGCTGGTAAATCCATGAATGAAGCACAGTATTCTGTGGATGTTCCCACTGTTCTTTTCTGCTGTGTGAAAATTGTTTTCTAAAGGAAACAAGTTATTGCACATTTAAAGATTCTTATGAAAATTAGCCTTCCAAAAGACAGTTCTCCAATGTTATATAATTAACCACTTTTGGAAACAAGGAAAGACAGATTTTTTGAATATATAATTTACACTGATGTCACAGAATCCATAATTCAGGAGATAAGAAATGGGGTTGTTTGTTCTTGATTGATTGTAATTGCAACCAGATGTGGGGTGAAAAAAATGCAAAGACAAATTCTAAAGGTAATTTTAACATGAAAAAAAATAGACCATGGCACTAATATGAAATTTGTGACTTTTATCAGTGTAACTTGACCAAATCTTAATATCTTATTACGGTATTCAGTGGTGACATCAATCAGCGTTTGACCTTCTCTCTTACTTCGTGCTGATCCACTCTTCCTGAGGCTGTTATATTTTCAGCCCCCTGAGCAGCTTCAAATCGCAGTTATTCAAGGGCAGGGGAAGATGAGCATGCTGGAGCTGTCAGATCTCATGCATACGAACTCCACAGAAAACGGGAGATTCATGGTTCACTGTGGATCTTCTTGCAAGCTGTGGAAGATCTGTAATTAGAGGACACAGGGTTAGCTGCCATGTGCTCGAGCCTCTTGTCTTAAACCAGTCTTGTTGGCAGCGTGTCCTTTGAAACTAGTGTAATACAGGTGGGAAATGGGTCTGTTGAGATACAGAGGGAAAGTTTGAACTGTCTTGCTTGTAGCTGAGAAATTTAATGGCAGATTTGATAGTGGTTTTATTGGATATACAGTGGCTTATAACAAAAGAGAAAGTACAGGACAAGAATAAACATTTGTACTTGGATTGCTGTGCTGACTATATTAAGAGGAGAAAGACAAAGGCCTTTGCCCATTAAAATGACTAATAAATCTTTCTATGGCATAGTGGAAAGCCCGGGGAAAGTACTAGAGGAAGAGTAAAAGCCATTGGACTTTCTCAGTAATTGTTGCCCTTTGTGAGGCATTGATCTCTTTTGTTTTGTTGTTTTTACCTTCAGAGGAGAGCAGTGGATGGTGGATACAAAAGGGGCAGTCTTCTCATTGACCTCTTGGTATGAATCAGGCAGGGTTGGCAGATCTGAGGAGAACTGATGACATTTCTGTAGGAGCTAAACTTCTGTTTTCAGTGACTTGAGGGAAAAATAAGACTGATTCTGGAGTTTCCTTCTTTCAGAGCCCTTCCTGAAGCATTTTCTTCAGAAGACCTATGTGAACCATGATAAGGGTAAATAAACTTGCCCCAGTACTTACAAGAAAAGGATTTGTTTTGTGGTGCACATGGACAACACAGGAACTATGGACTAAGGGCACATTTTACTGTTCATCTCTTGATACTGTCAAATAGATAGATGAGTTATGTGATGATTTAGAGGAGGCCATGAAAGTAGCCTTACCAGATAGAGAAGTGTTGCAGTTTTGGATTGGAAACTCAAACATTGACACGAAGATCCCTGAAATCACAAATTTGCTGTTAAACAGAAGAGCTTGTGGATTAGAGAAAAAGCCGTTGATCATCTTTGGGTCTGAATCTTGTCCTCTTATAAGGCTGTAGTGTTTAGAGTGGATGGCTTGCTTTCTCTTAAGGCTAGCAGCTGTTTGCAGTGCTGAGTTTAAGCCCTTGGACACATGCATTAGCAAGCAGTAGTACTCAAAAATACATGATGAATGTTGTATTGCTGCTCATTCAGTGTATATGCTATGTGATGGCCGTGCAAGAAGTAGGATTTCTAATAATATATTTCACTTCAAGGCAAAACAGCCATAATATCCAGCTGGAAAATACATTAAGTGATCCTGATCACCCTTTCCCCCTCTCCCTTGTTTGTTCAGGTTGAAGTCTGCCGTGTGGCAAGCAAGCAGTTAAAAATAAAACTGTAAATAATTGTGTTAATCACTGTATAATTTATCTTTGTATTTGTTTATTGCCTTGGGTACTTGATTAGACAGCTCTAACAGACAATTAATCAGTAACCTTCAGTGTTAACTTCTCAGCACTGTTTAATTAATCGGTTGTGTTGCGGAGGCTCTGCTGGCTAGGAAAGCCAGGAACTGTGCCATGTAAACACTTTTGTTAATGTCAAGTGAAGGTTGAGATATGCTTTATTTTTTTTCTTTATTGGCTTAATTGAACTAATCAGCCTTTCAGGGTCTAGCTGCAAGTTCTAGAGGCAGTTCTAAAAAAACAGACAAAAACCATGGAAACAATGTCATATAAATGCTGTAAAGGTTTTGTGCCTTAACTATTATCATAAGTCTTTTCAAGTGTACTGATCATCACATGTTTACTAAGTACCAGTACAAGGTAAAGATCAAAGTGAAATTAGTTGTGTTATGATAGTTGTATATTTCGTTAGCACTGACAGTGTGAGGATTGATTTTTACCATTGCTAGACACAGAAAAGCTACCTGCAGATCCAGTAGGCTTGGAGGGTTTTCATCCTAGCACTGCAAGTAGTTACTGTAAACGCAGGCACTGATACAGTTTGGATCTTTGTGTATGGCCTGTGTGGAAGATTTTGAAGTTCTACTGTGGGTGTCTACAGAGAGTGAAGAGGCGGGTTCTGGTTCTGGGATTTTACGAAGAAGCCATCTGTCAAAGTTAAGCCTCACACCTACAGTGTTACTCAAACCCTGAAAATACCATGAATGTAACAAATACTGGTTTCAAAAGCAACAGGTCTTGATTACTCTGTAACCGTTATTTGAACCTGGAAGGAAAATTGCACGTTTCAGTCTTAATACTTCAAATTTAGTTAAATTTGTGAAGATTGTATGAAGTACAAGTGGAAGCGCCAAAAGAAAGAGCCGGATGAGGACAGTAAGAGTGGCCTGTCTTGATAACAACAGACACAGTTTGAGGATACTGCTCCCAGGACACCATTTCTAATAGTGAAATTGAAGAACTTATATTTTATATGGAGACCAGAAGGCTTCCGTTCTGCTAAGACCACAACATAGATGACTACTCACAACCCAGTGTCTTCTGCTGGTGACAGGGCAAGCATATCACCTATGTGATTTTTCTTTCCTGTTAGCTCGTGAGGGAAAACCAAACATATTTCAAACAAACCAGGAGAAACGACCAGTGAACAGCAACCTGTATGGTTTAAACCTTCTGATTTATGGAGGCTGAAGTAAGCAACACTTTGAAGCGAAGGACGGTGCCAGAGCAAGTGTTGACCTCAACTGTTTACATGGGAAGGATTTGGTAGCCAGCATCGTGTATTATCAGTGTTGTGCACAAGAGATGCTGGCCAGACCACTTAGGCACATGTGCCTTGGTACTTCTGAGTCTGCGATTGCAAGAGTGTGAGTGAATGAAATATGTGGGAGCATGGAGAGGGTAAAATCAGCCTAAAGATATGATAAATAAATATCACTTGCCCTTTCCATGTGTTCTTCCATAGAGTTCTCTTACAGAAATGTTTGTCAAGGGCAGTCTTTCCCAGAAGTTACAACTCAGGACATGCTACTGTACATCTTGACCACATTGGTTAGAATATACTAGTTAACATGGATTCCCAATTCAACATCTTCATCTGCAGGTAGAAGAAATAATGAAGTCTTTATTCAAACAGCTTCATATTGTCTATCCCACATCTCCCTTCTACCTCCTCAAACTGCTGAAACCCTGAGGTCCTCTCCATGATAACCCTGACCCACTTCCAGGGAGAATCAGCCAGACATGACTTAATTTCTCTAAAGGGGAACGAATTAAAATGAACATGGGCTTAATACAGTCCTTTTCCCTGTTAAGTGAGAAAATTGTAATTACTTAGGATCCTTGAGGCTGGTAGCTGTGTATCAAGTCTGACATAGTTTCAGGCCGATGTGATTAGACTCAGCTGATGGATGGACAGGTGCACAGCTCAGTGTGATTACATAAGCTTTGTTTCCATAGGACACCAGGCTCCATATACAACAGTGTTTCTTGTGGGTGAACAAAGCCTGTTGTGGCTTGTATCCAGTGGAATGATAGATGGGGATTCTTCACAGGAAGAGAATGAGAAAGAAGTGGCACTACTGACAAAAATGCCAGACTGTGAACTGAAACAGTGAAAAAGTGGTATTGCAAAATCAATGCAGCTCCTTCACAGGGTACTATAGAGGGGTCATCTGTCTTCTTCCTCTGCATCAGATAGAGCTGAATATGTTAAGTGGAAGCATGATTCAAGAAAAGTATCAAGGATGGCACTGCTGAAAAAGGCCAGTGTTACTTCTTCTACCTGACAGGTTGGGCTGGAGTAGAAAGGTTGCTCTCTGTTGCACAAAACCCAATGCTGTTTGGGGGGGCGAGGGGGGTGAGCAAGCCTTTTGCTGATGGTAAACTAGTTATAGAACGCTTTAACTGTGAAGGAAAAATTCTCCTTTACCGTTCCTCATTCAAAAGTGTCCTATTTAATAAAAAGAATAGGCCGCTTTTTGTGTTTGTTCTTTTGGGTTTAGCGTGACCTACAAAACTACAATGTATTCAAATGCAGGATTCCCTCTGCCAATATTTAACTTGTGTTCTCAAGTGTATATTTTTCTAATACTCACTGAGATGCTGCAAAGTAGACATTTTTATTCATTGCACGCATCTGGTTGCTTTAGATAAACTTAGTAAAAAGAGGTGAAATACTGATGATAGTATTTTTCAGTTTAGTCTTTATTTCCTTGTGCTTTGCCATAAGCTTCCATACCAAACTATTTCTTAGCCTGGAAGTTCATATTACATTATTTTTCCAATACAAATACTAATCTCAAGACATTGAAAGGCTCATTACTGCCGTAAGTCTGGATACAGTGACCATTGCTATCAAGTGCAACTCTGTATCTGCATTTATGTGACTCCGAGTATATGACTGAGCAAAGTAGCTAAAACAAATCACTCAAATACTAAGAGACTTTAAAGTCTAGAGGCAGCTTAAATGCGTTTTTCACAAATCCATCATTTACACAAGATTTAATACCTTAGAATTAGAAATTTGATATTGAAGTAGACTTAGAATTACTTTTTTTTGTTAATGTGGATGCTAATCAACCAGCTAGGGTAATATTTTCTTGATCTGTGGCTCATGTACAAGGAGGACTGGTTGGTGATGTAATCAATGACTGTAGCAACCGTGAAATGATGGAGCTCAAGATCTTGAGGGGATCTCAAGTGAGCTGGCAAGTCCTTAAGGCTGACATTCCCCCTATTCTCCACGCATGACAATATTTCTGCATGTTATGCAGGGAAACAAGCAGATAGATGATAACTGAGGTTCAGTTTGAAAGGGCAGTACTGCGGAGATGGGAGCAGGGGCAGGAGGAATTTAGAAATGTTGCACAGGCACATAGTGATTGTATTAGGAAAGCCAGAGCTCAGCTGGAGCTGAAGGTGGAAAGGGACATCAATGGTAACAAGGCAAGCTTCTGCTACTGCATGAGCAGTAAAAGAATAAACAAAGAAAACACAGACCTGTTGCTGAACAGGGCAGGAATTCAGTGACAGTGGACACAGATAAGAAGTCCTCAGAGCCACCTTTCCCTCAGTTTTCACCAGGATCTCTCAGAGGTCTTGACAGACAAGCTGACCACAAGCCAGCAGCGTGCCCTTGAAGCAGAGGGCAAACAGTATTCTGGGCTGCCTTACCAGGAGAATAGCACCAGGTCGAGTGAAGTGGTTATTCCCTTTACTTGGTACTCACTGGACTGCCTCTGAAACTGAATCTGCCTCTGAAACTGCATCTGATTTGGGGCCTGCCAATACAAGACAGACATGGGTAAACTGGAGCAATGGTGTTGGGAGGGCTGCCATATGGAAGGGGCTGAGAGAGTGGGGCTTGTACAGCCTGGAGGAGAGGAAGAGGTGGCCTTAGGGGCACCTGACAGCAGCCTCTCCCCTCTGAGGACATTCAGAGAAGACAGCCAGGGCTCAGGACTCAGGTTCAGAGGGGGACGATAAAAAGTAGTGGTCTTAAATTGAAATGGGACAGCAAAGAAAACAAATACTTTCACTGGGAAGGTAAGGAGGTTTCCCTGGGAAGGAGCAGGTTGCCCGGAGAGATTGTGCGGGCTCCGTCCTTGGGAGCTTTAAAGATCTGCCTGAATAAAGCCTTGAGCAGCCTGATGTGTTCTCATGGCTGACCTTGCTTTGAGCAGAGAGCTGAACTGGAGACCTGCTCGGATCCTGTCCAACCTGAATTACGCTGTGATGATTCTGTGAAATAGGTTAATCTCTGGATTGTTGTCCTTCCGTTGTTTCCCTTCTTCATTCGTAGTCTTGATATTGGGTATACATGAGGATTATGTGTATTGTAAGAGGAGAAAAAGATCTTTTTCACCTGGTTTGGGGGGTTTGTCCAACAGTAAATTGTGTTTGAAAACTAGGTAATGCTGCTGCCACATGATACATTTGGAGTTAGTAGTCTGAATTGTGACTTTTTGTTCCTAATGGCAGCCTGTTAGCTATATACAATCCCAGCACAATTCAGTGATTTCCTTACGTATTTGGGAAATGTATTGTGTTCCCTGCTGACTTTTCTCTCCTCCCATACTTCGCTACAAAGGCCTGTGCTAGAGTGTACATTTCTTTTTGACACAAAATAGCAGGAATCCGATACCGTGTACTTGGTAGGCTGTGCATCATACGTATTAGATACCAGACACACTGGTGCCAAACTAACTAACAAAATCATTTATCAGATCACTTCAGGGGTTTTCCTGCACTTGCTTTACCACTCTTTGAAGAGTGATGTAATGGTCTCTGACTGACTTTTTGTCAGTGGGAAATACACAATATGATGTCTGGCTTTTGAAATCAAACCTCCAAGAGTATGCTCTATGCAGCAAGCTGTGATGTGACTCTTGAATTCTCGATATAGACAAGTCCACTTTTGTAAAAAGGCAGTTCAGTATGAATGACAATGCAAAGCACTAGGGCTTAATGTTCAGCATTTACCCCCCCTGTTTATCAGGAACCATTTCTCAGCTGTGCATTTTTCAGAGGAATGACTTACGCCAGGCCACTTGAATTGTTTAAAGCAGACAAGGTGGAGGACTCATGCATACAGTATATACTTACCTACTATGTAAGAAAGTAGTGTTTGTCAGGAGAATGCTCTAAATTGTTGATATTTTTTCAGTATGGCCTCTCTTTTACATATGAATGTATAATCATAATGTCGTTGTTCCTAGCCAGCCATAACTTCTTTGTACCTCCCTCCAACAACATTGTATGAAAATGCCAGTATAAGGAAAACCATGTATGCCTTCTGATGTATTCAGTCTGCAAGGGTCTTGAAAAGCCCTTGCTTTCACCAACAAATAGATCATCTAAGTAGTTTCATTGAAATAAGTCATTATGCTGGCAGGTACCATGTGCTTTGTCCTTCTAAGAAAAAAAAAAAGTACGCTGAACTGTATTTCTTTGGTGTCTTTTTTGCTGTGCGTTCATGACCAGAGACTTCTGTTCTTGGACTTCTCTACTTTGGGCAAAAATAATTTAGAGGGTAGAGTTTGAAATTCTCTGTGGTAGAAAGCTGGACAGGCCTTACTTGCAAATTTGTAATTTTTCAATTGTTGGATTCCCACTCCCGAAACTTTTCTTGTTTCAGGATCTTCCTGAGAAGCTGTTGGCTATTGCAATAAGAAATATCATCACTAAAGATAACAGTACTCGACATTCTCTAAAAGTGCCTGTAATTTTCACCTTATTTTTCAGGGGTATTACTTTGAAGAAACTGTGTATTTTGGTTTCTGTAGGCTACTCTCATCTGGATTCAACATCAAAATAAGTTACCAAGCATTGTGTTTCATTGCTAAACATCTGCCAAAATTGAGTCATGATGATTTTGAGTAACTGGAGCAAGATTTTCCCCGAGGCCTCAGCAGTGTAAGTTAGAAAACTGATTTGGCACCGTGAATGGATTTATNGCCACATGGACATGTAGAGTCTAGAGGGTCTTATACCAGCCTTGATTTCAGAGATCTGTAGTTTATCATGAATATGTAAGCCTGTATTCTCAAATTCTTGGGCGTTAGTCTAGGGGTATGTGGTCTGGACAGGTTAACTAAATATTCTGCATTGTCTTTTTGTTTCTCCTTTTTGAAATGAAGTTTCACACGCTGTGGGCTAGCTGTTGTGCCTATTTAGAAAGCAATGAATGGCTTGCTCCTTTCGAAACTGAGTGTGAAGTTGAAGGATCTGATAACTACTGGAACTAATGCAGTGAGGTCAGGTCCCATTACCTTCATCTTACCAATTTCAGTCTGTTAAGTAACACCCTTAACATTTAGCTTTTAGTAATTACAAACATAGAGTGTCACCATTGGCATTCCTCTTCCAGCTACTTTGGAAATGGGAAGAGCCAGGGCTACCCTGGCTGCCAAGAGGTGCTGCTTCCCTGCAGTGCATAGCCTGGCGCTCCTGAGGTCCTGCAGTCGCACCTCCCTTCCCTGCTTGCTGGTCCCACTGGTGTCAGGCCAGTGACCTGAGATGTTTGTGTGTCTGTCAGGCTGGTGCTTCTGTACATGAAGACCCTGAACTGTGGTCTGATATGACCTTTGATGTTCCATGTTTGGTTGCAAGTTCATTACTCGGCTGGGTATTAAGTCCAGGCTCTCTAAGCTTAAACCTCTGTTAAACAGTTGATTTTTCTCTTTTATTTTGCTCTACTTCTGCACCTGAAAAATAGAAATGGTAATGCTGCTCTTTCTGGTAACTTATATGGATACAGCAAAAATGCCTGTAAACTGGTTCATTTGAAAAATCTTTGTTATTTAAAAATAAAATGGTATGAAATATGTATCAAATACATGAGGGTCCTTACGTGCGCAAATTTTTATATTGACTTCAGCATTTTTACAGTACACTGGTACATATTTTGCAATTAATTTCAAATGGAAAAAGGGATGAAAAGGCAAATTTTTTCCCATTTGTCAGCTAATTCATTTTCTGCAGCATTGTTGGAACCAGTGTAGCACATGTGTCATGTTGTCTGCTGGATTTATAAAGCAGGATGCAATTAATTAAAACGGATCCCTCCAGAGCTAGTTTCTAGATCAGGTGAAACCTCTGGCCTTGCCCTGTGCTTTGAACGTGTGTATGCGCTTTGGTGAGAGGAACAGAGACATCTACAGAACGCTTACTGGCTTTCATTTTGCTCACAGCGTCTAGTTTGTTGCTTGGGGAGGGCGAAGGGCAGGAGGAAGAGGGAATGTGGCCGGATGAGCTGTCTGGGTTTGCTTGCCTTTCCCACTCCAGTTTTGGAAACTTTATGGTTGAGGAAGCGTGGCCTGGGCTCACCTGCAGAGAAGAGGTAGCGGGTAGGTCAATATAATATAAAGAGTTGGAAAGCAGGACTGGGAACACAAGACTCCCCGCTGAAGCTGTTGATGCTTCCGTGACCTAATGCTGTTCCTCTGTCTCCTTCCAGACAGAGCTAGAAGGGTAAGCACTTCCTGACCAGAAACAGCGCTGGGATTAGTTATGTTTTTGAAGTTCACCAGCAGGAGACTCTTAGGGCTTTTGGACAGCTGTCTCTTGGAGAATTGATCGCTCAGGTAGTCTTATTGTAGGAGAAAATTAATTCTGACCAGATCACATATTAGTGAGCCAGTAAGGATGCAGTGTTTTTTTTCTTAATTTGCTTTTTGACATCTCTCGGCGAGCAACCAATGCACTTAAAATTGCCCCAAAACATGTATTTTTAAATCGCCACAGAAAGTTAGACTTCTTTTAGTCTGCAGTTCTTATGATATGGGAAGACAGCTGTGCCCCAAGTCTCAGTAGAGTAATGTCTTTTCTCTCCTCTGACTTCCTGAAGTGTTTCCCATGGTACTAGAATTGGAGGGCAGGGGAGTGGCAAAGTTAGCCTCTGGTCTGTTTGCTCTCATATCATGTTCAAGAGCATGTATCTTGGTTTTGAAATAAAATGTTTCACTTTGATGAATTGACTATGAAACAGTGATCTACCCAATAAAAAACAAAAGCCTGTGAAAACCAACTGTATCCCAGTCTGTCAGCCGTTGTGATGATCTTCTGTCATGCACTCAAGGATTTGTCCAAGACACAGAAGCAAGATGCAACTCCTCTCTCTGTCTCTAAGCCTTTGGGGAGAAACTGCATTTATGCTGCAGCTCAACTACTGAATTTTAAGTCTGAAAGTGGCAGTAGAAGACATCCAGGGTAAAGTCACACCCCTAAGCCTTTACAGTCTGTTGTCACGTACCTTACACAGACAGCTTTCATACTGCAGAAGGGATGTAAAACACAATGGTCATAACTAGGATTTGTTTCTCTTGGCTTATATGCAGTTCTCACAAAATGACAGCAAAGGTATAAGGCAGAAGGAAGTAAAACTCTGGAGAGACTACATGTCCAGCGAACTTAATAGAGTAGATTGGTATAAGCTGCACCAACTCTGCTTTTTTCCAACCTTGACTCTTGGATGGTAGTACAGCTTATGCCTAAATAATCTTACTCAATTGTTAACTGTTTTAGCTGTAGGAGGAAAATGCAGACATAGGTCAGGGCATGTAAAATCCGTTTTCATCCCATCAGTATTATTCTCTGCCGTCAGGTTAACCAGAGTTATTAACACATGGTACCACATAAGTGATCCACATTTGTATGGGGGAGGAAAGACAGTAGTTTCTCTATGTTACTTTTGTGATCTCCCCAAAGAAGAAGAATGGCAATATTTGTCCTTCCCTGTGGAGGGACACGTATTTGTTAGCGAAGTTCATGAAGTTACTGATACCAGTGACAAAAGACAGTCAGTCTACGCAGATAGGTGAGAAAATGAAATTCCTGTAAGCCATCTGCCAAATCAGTAGATACTAGTTAACATGCCTGTTCAATATAGCGGAGAGATATCCATCCAAATACCTAATCTTGATACTCTGAGGAGACAAAATAGCTGGGCAGTAAATAATGCAGATCCTCTGCCCCCTGCTCAGGGGCAAAGGATGCTGAATCAAGTAACGCTCATTCACTAGCAAAACGTGTGCTTAGGTGGTGTGTTAGCACAGCCTGCAAAAAAGGATCTGTTACAATCAGACATCTGTCTGAGAGAGACGATAGCACGCTTAAACGTTGAAACTGGAAGTTTCTTGGCTGTGTCTCAAAGCAAGTTCCCTCAGCTCTTTGCCACTTTGGGAGATGGTTTGCGTTGTAATCATTTAGGGTGATCTTTTCTTGGAGAAATGCTAGAAAATTTGAAAAATCGTGTATTGGAAAGAGATCTTAGATCAGATCAGGAAGAGAAAAATATGAAGAAATCGCGAAGAACCAACAGCTCTTGTAAGAGATAAAGAGTTGCAGCTTACAATGCTTAAGGGAGAGTGTGTGGAGGATGACTATGTTACTTGGGGTGGTAGAGAGAAACAGATAAACTGCCTTGTTGAAATTGCTAGTCTCACCAAAATATTCCTAGGTAAACTTTGTCTCAGAACAAGTGAGAAAAATTTGGGATTCTTCTTTTGAAACAGAAACTGCCTCTGTCCTTTCTGTGAGTTACAGACAAAAAGATACTATCTTTTTTGCTGTGTGAAGAGCGGTGAATAGGAGAAAGGACTTGTTCTGTTAATCCTGCCTTTCTCACAGGAACAGACTTTCCTTTGAAAAGTCAGCTGTTAACAAGTCCTTAACTGTTGCAGTCTTAAAACTATGAGCAGATTTTTGTTTTCTCATTTGCTTTATGACATTTGTTTACTTATTGTCAAGGCTAAATCTGCAGTGTCGCAAAAATTCACTAGGAAATTTCTTTGGTATTTGCTATCAGCAAATTTCTGTTATTAGTTGAAGTTATTACAATAATTTGAAGAAGTAACATAAACCACTGTACATTTTTTTTTTTTTTTAATCCTGGAGACTTTGGTGACTTGTGGTAATAATGATATCTTTCAAAAATTATGTAGATTTTTAACTGAGATATCTAAAGAATCTTTATATATAGGTTGCTATATATGGATGTCTCAATGACATAGTTTTATCCATTGGTGTAATTGTTACATCTTCTAAACGCTTTGAATGTTTTAATACTGCAGACTAGATGAAATGCCTCTTCTGTATTCAGTGTCTCTGAAATATCTGCTGGTCTTTGGAGAAAGAGATCCATCACTTGTGTTATCTGTGAAAACTAATACTCTCAACACTGATCTATTACATGATTTTGCAAATGTATATTACTTTGGTTTTAGTTGTATAACTTTAAACATATTGGTAGTACTTGCAGCAAGTTAATGTCAGCATTTTTACTAGAAACCTTTACTTTTTGTCTCCAAAAATTGTAAAATATTGAAACTGCATATTTAGCATTTTAGCTTGCAGACAAGTGACTCTACAAAATCAGTGTGGGTATTTGTACTGGTGTGATAAAAATGATGATGCTTTTTTACAAGCCTGTGAACCAAAACTTGATAAATCTGTGAACAGTCTTTCAGGCTCCATAATACTGTGTTGTTGTTTTGTATATGTGGATCTACTCAGATACCCTAGGTTACTTGATGGTGCAGCTAAGGGAGGAGATCTGCTGCACGAGTAGACCTGGAGCAGTGGTAAGTATGTGTTCTCTGGTAGCCCTACTCTGTAGAGGGAACTTTTGGTAGCTTCAGGTGTGCAAATGGTACTGTCCGAGGCAGGTCTGGGAACAGTTGTGAGCTTATGCACAGTATATTTTACTGTCAGCTTCTGTTGAGAATTTGTTTTTAATGACCGTTGTCGGTTTGGGGTTTGTTTGTTTTTGTTTGTTTGTTTTTTACAGATAGTTTAATAGTCACAGGAATTTATGTGACCACCTGGGGATATGTCCATCTGAGCCAGCTGTCTAAAAGGTCTTTGCTCATAGTAAAGAGGGCACGATTTCACTATAAGGAAGACTATTCATTATTAGTTCCCTAGAAGTGTCTTTTTGTCTTATCTTAGCATAAAGGTCATCCTAGAGTGGTACAAAAGCCCAGATTGAAAGTAATTACAGTTAGGTGAGGTTAGTCGTACTTGAGGTTACTGCTGTATTAATTTTCTTAGAGTAAGAAAATGGCTGTAGGAGGTTCTTTTGGGGGTTACAAAAATACAGCGCAATAAATATCCTGAGTTTATGAGTTCATGACTGTGTTTTCATAGCAAATTCGTAGGTAAGCTTTACATCAGCGTACAACAAATCAGTGAAATTTTGGAAACATGNACTTGGCCCTGAGAATACTTACCTTTTAAAGTGAGAAAAGTGGGTGTGTAACTTAAAGCAGTTGTTGAGGAGTTGAAATGGCAATTTTACAGCATGAATAGAAAAGGCAAGAGTGGTAGTGTGTTCAACTTCATTTTTGTTGTAGGTTTTCTGTATGCTTCAGATACTGGTGGAAACAACTTATTTGTACAGCTCAAGAAAGACTGTTCATGAACAGGATTAATTTCTATGCTAAAAAAAGAAAGGAGGATTTTGACATTGTTAAAACACACAGACAACAACATTCACAAAACCCAGCTTACTAAACCATGGTTTTGGTAGATATACTAAAGATGCTGGTCTCGATAATTCTCTAAAAAACCTTAATACAGTATTTTGTAATGTCTTATAGTGTGCAAAAATCTCTTTACAGATTAGGCAGCTTAAGATCCTCAAAGTATTTAGTGATTTAACAGAGTTAGAAGAAATTAGGGTTCTCAAGTTTTTTCAGTGTTCTCTGAAATTTTATTTTATAGCATGAAACAATTTTTAGTGGGACCTGTTGGTTTTGACAGTGCTTGGTATTGAATCACATTCAATTCAGTTAAAAAATCATCAGTTACAATTTTTTGCCATCTAACCTTTTGTTATGCAGTTGCTTCTACTTCCTCGCCTTTTCCACTGATACTTTTCTTGCTGATGCTATGTTCGTATCTGCTGCTTTCAGTGGTATTTATGAGAGGAACTTTGAGTAACAAGAACAGCAAAGTTCAGATTGCTCTGGAGTGACATTACTTAAATAGTAAATCAGCAATTTTTTTCCTCATAATTATTATGGAGATGTGTTTCATTTAATTTGTTGCAGATCATGTTACAAGAAGTGGTACTTCTTAGCATAATACATGCTATGGCTAGTGATACGTTATAACACCAATGAAGTGAGGCATTTTGTCGAACACACATGATGGTATAGATTGCGTCCTACCTGCATATGTGCTAGAGAATGATTTCTTTCACGATTAAGTGTCAAGTTCTTAACTTCATCTTTTGGCTGCGGAGTCTATTTCTCTTGCGTCCCACCATAAAGTTCAGAATAGTTAATCACAGACTCAATGGATGAAGTGCCCTCCCAGCTGGTGCTCATGTATTTTGGAGACTGGCAGTCTAGGCATCTCTTACACTACTGGCGTAATGCTTCCTAACAAGTAGATGGTGATCCTGGTTTCCCACTAGAAGTCTCTGATAAAATCCGTAGTGGTGGTTACTTAAAGTGCAAATAGCACCTATTTTAGCAATCAGGTGCAGAGTTCAAGGGGAAAAAAAGCCTTCTTTCACAACTTGAAGTCCCATTTCTTTCTTGTCTCTTCTTTTTTTTTTTTCTTCCTTTAAAATACTCCTTTTAACAAAACTGACATTCAGAAGATCTTTATTCCCTGTGGTCTTAATCTGACATTGAGTTTCTTAATGGAACCACCCTTTGAGCCTTCCAGTCTTGATTGGTTGTAATTCTTCTCTTTCCAAGTGCCTTTCCTGTAGTTATTTGTTCTGCTCAGAGGGTTAAGGTTTCAGATCTTTCCTTATTCTTCAGGAGACAAATTTTGCTACTTCTCCCAGCTGTTCTTTTTCTAGTGTCCCAGGATTCAGATGAAAAGTTAATTTACCCTTCAGTTAATCAAGGCTGTGTTCTGCTTCCATTCATATCAATATCTGGTGCATTTTAGCTGATTAGGAAATTGTTAAACCAGATTAACCTTAACTGTAGATTGAGGACCTAAAATGTTTGTTCTGGTCCTGGAGGGAGAGCCTTACGAGTTTAAAAGAACAATCTGTCCTCTTCGGTTAATGGCCAGCTGCTTCTTGAACAAACTTTGAGATTGACAAAGCCTTAATTACATTGCTTAAATTCTCAGGTGTGGATCTGATCCAGCACTCATTGAAGTTGATTGATGTGAGCAAGCTTTAGACAGACCCAAGTCTAACACAAAAGAGGTATTCGAGTACCATCTCCACTGTCTCACATTAATTACAGAACAGCTGAGCAGCGTCTTCCTGTCTCCAAGTGGAAAACAATGTAGTGGCTTGGGTTTTGCACCAAATGGCGCCTGGAATAGAGTGTCTAGGATGCTTTGCTCAAATCTGTGGAGCGGTATCTTTATTGGTGTTATCTCCACATTACTGTGAAACTCTACAGCAGGAGGATATTGAGTGGTTTTGAAGCAACCTTTTAACCTTCCTTTTACTTTCTGTTTTGAAATTGTACTAGAAGTTGTCATTCCTTAAGTGAGAAGACTTAATAAATGAAAATCAGTCAAAATGGAAGGCCTCCATCAAAGTCAACACCCATCTGATATTTGAGTGTTCTTCTTACACTTGTTACATAATTTGAAAAGGAGAATGAGATAAAACTGTAGTATTTCACTAAATATTTAAGAATTGGCTTGACAGAGCCATGAAAAACCTGATCTGGGCCACCCTTTGAACAGAAGGTTGGGCTAGGTGATCTCCAAAGCCCTCTTCAACCCAGCACTTTCTATGAGTCTATGATTCTGCAGTATCTTCAGGTGCACGGTGGGTACGTGACCACCCAGAGCTGGCTAATCTTCAGGATGTATTTTTGATTAACTTCCTGCTCATGCTTCTTTGTATTCCCACCTCTTGCAAAAACCTCAGTATAAAACAGTTATAAGTGATGCACACTGGAAGAACTGGAAGTGCTGCTTCTGTAAGTGGCAAGAGCTAGCTTTCCAGAGCACTTTTGTGTTGGCATTTTAGGCCTGCAAGCAACAAGTGGAAAACCAAAGGAGCATGGGGAGCATTAATGGAGCTCCTGGCAGACATGACAACAAATACAGCCAAGTAGAGTAAAGAAATAATTATTACTTTGTTCCTTTTAACAATTGTGTGATGGGCCTTAAACTGTAAGACTGTTTAATATGACATGGAGGACTTAGGTGTGTTTAACAGCAAAAAAAAATGTGTTTATACAACTTACCTTTGTAACACTGTTTTTCAAGGGCAGTGAGTTTATGTGGGGAGACTGACATTAGTGAAAAAGCACATGGGTTGGGTCTGTAACGAGTCCCCTGTGAATTTTTCCCCCCCATAATGTCCTGTCATGTGTTCCTTCCAAATGGAGATGAGTCCATTTCAGGTTAGTTTTTAGCTGGAGAAATGCAGTCTGAGTTATATCCTGAACTTTTATTTTACATACACGAAGAGGGAACGCTTGGCGCTCTACAGTTTTCTGCAACTGGGCAGGAAGAAAAGAGGAGTGAGGGGAGTGTGGGGATTGTAGCTATCAACAGCTTGTGAATCCTGCAGTGGATGGGGAGTTGTCTGATGACACCTTTCAAAAGCAGGGAAAATGTATTTACAGCATGTGTGTCTGTTGGACATATGGTAAAGGGCCTGTGCTCTTCAGCTGGCTCTGTTTGGTGTGTTTTCTGAGATGAGGGGCCTAAATTTCTGGAACATGCTGAAGAAATTCACAACTAAGGTTGAACTATATTTTAAATATCTTATTACAGATCCGTGTTCAAAAATTTTGATTCAAAAAAAGTAATTTCTAAATGCGTAGAACGGTTTTGTTTTCTGCCCTTCTAGGAACCTGAGATCTTCAGATAGTAAGAAAAAGTAGTTCACTTGTTTATTTTGACAACTTGCAGCTTTGAATTTGCTGAGTTGGGATGGATTTTAGTTTGGGTTTTTTCTATCTCTAAATATATTAATTGCAATTTTAGTAAAATTAATAGAGCATTCTATGAATTTGCACCAGATTGCAGAATTTCACTTATACACAACAATGGAATTTTGGGGGATGTAATGTTATGTAGAGACATAATAATCGTAAGTAGCTGTGCAATGGGTTGTGCTTAAACTTTGGGATGCTGGGCTTGAGTATCTTCTCAGAGTGTGATTGAGGGACAACTTCAGGAAATCAGATTTCTCCATTATATGTCACTTTGATCACCCAAAAAAGCAATACTGACTCTCTAAATTGTTAATGGCTGTGCTGTCATGCTCATACAGAAATATAGCTCTGATTGAATTAATGTTTTTGAGGAGGAGTCTGATTTATGTAAGTTCTTTGTAAATGACTAAATTAAGATATATCTGTGGCTTTTTATTCCTCTCTATTAAAAAATAATAGTTACTGTCTAGGAACAGCTTTACAGCTGTGCTTCCCTTTTTTGTACACTTTTCTGATTAAAAGCATAAAGTTGAGACCGCTGTGGCCTGGAAGTAGTGTATATACCTGTGGTAGGTGTTCAGACCTGTGGAGCAGAACCGTACATCCCTGGGTGTTCTGTTGAATCACTTACGGCTGCTCATCCTGCAGCAAAGCATGCAGACTGTGCATCCTGCCTAATGCTGCGTTTTTCAGCAGCCTTTGATGGTGGCATCCATGGGGGTTTGCTAACAGGAGACGTTACAGGGCGGTGTCATTTGTGTAAGCCAGGCCTAAAGAAGCATGAAATACATGAAATAGGTATTGCTCTTAGTGTCTGTTCTGACTGACTGGACTCCTCCAGAGCCAGGCTCTGCGCTGTCGCAGAGTCTGTGGCCGCGGGCCCTGGGCATGACGGGTTTAAAGATCTCTTGAATCTGTGAAATGCACTGTCCCTAGGCAGAGAACTGTCCTTGCCCCTTATCCCTTCCCATGGATCCTGCTTCCCATGGCTGCTTTAAGTCTGGGGAGAAGAGATGGAGGAAGGAACGTCTTACCCTTCATCTTTCCCCTCTGCTGTTTGCTGGTTCTACAAGGTGTTTGTGGCAGCCTGCCTCCAGAGCGCCTGGTACGGTGGAGGCTGAGCCTTCAGGTTGCTGCGTGCCGCTACACCAGAAGTCCTAACAATGCCGACATTTGAAATGCAGAGAGACATTGTAGTATCTTTTATCTGAGCAGCATGAAGGATTGCAAATCTGTAATAACGAATAAAAAAATACGCTGACATCTCTATAAAATCAAGTAGATTATATGTGTGTTTAAATGCTTACTCTGCTGACTGCTTTTTGCTGTCACATATTTTTTGAGCAGAAAATATAAAAGCAACTCAAGAAAAGTAATTCTGATATTTGCTCACGGTGATTTTAAGTATAAGTGGAATAGCAATAAGTTGTTAGAAGAACTGATCAGTGTGAAATATTTCTTTCTGTAGTTTTGTGACAGGCAGAACAGTCAAATTAAATTGTGTTTAGAACATGAGGTTAATACCTAGGAGACCTGCAATTGCATTTGTAATATCATGTATTATGGGTTTAATTTTCTAAGTAGTCATGCCTCCAAGTGACACGTACAAGCAGCAGTTTAAAGCTGCTTCTTCCCACCTCATGTTTCATGAAGAATGAGCTGAAAGCAAAATCTGTTTGTTTTTCCAAAACAGAAAATGGCTTTTTGTTTTCACAGTGGGGTGCCAAATTATAGCTTGCTTTTTTTTACTGATTGCGATTAAAGCTAGAGTTTAGAATCACAGAAGCAGTTTATAAGTTCATCTATAAACTTACAATACATATAGAATGACTTAAAGAATCACTGGAAAAAAATATTACTGAGTTTGTTCAGTTTGTTTATTCCCCAGTCATATAATGCTGACATGTAATAAAACCGCACAAGTGTCTCGCAGAGTTGTCACTATCTGCCCAATTTCAGATTTTTCTGTGGAAGTTGGTGAATTTTTATACGTAGAGTGCATTTCATGGTTCCTTCAGAGGCAGCTGCTCCTGCAGTGGGATTACAGCTCAGCCAAAGGAGCAGGCATGCTTTAATCCAGTAACAAAGGGTTGGGTAGAACTTGCTGTGCCTCGATGGACCTGGGCCTCTGACATTGCCTCCTGCGTTGTTCTGTCTTAAACCTGACTGTGTTGGCCTGTTTTCGCAAAAGTCAGCAAAATCACTGACCTCTTTTAGTTTATTGTGGAGCAAGTAATTCGTTAATCTGAAAGGGGCTGAACAGAGTGGGTCACGTGCATTGCTCAGGGGAGGCTGAAGGCAGGAGAAATCTTTGGGCTTAAAGATGCTTTGGCACCTAAAACCACCTTGATAAACAAATGCATATGGGCACTAGCAAATTACTTATTGTATAAGTCTGGGTAGATGTATTTTAAAAACAGCCTGGTTCAGAGTCCATTTTTATATACATCTGAGGAAAATGTTGGATGAGAAAACTGCTGTCCAACTTTCATCTTCTAACTTGGGCACCTGGGTTAGATATGAATATACTTGAAAAATGTAAACAAATAATCATATCAAGGCAGTTATCTTTGTGAATTTCAGCCGTATTTTAGAAATACTGTAAGTTAGAATTCGTTGTGTGTCTTTGTTCACCTAAATTTCTTAATGTAAAATACTTAGGATTTGGGGGTTTGTTTTGTGTTGTTTTAAATTTTCATTATATAGTTTAGTAATCTTTTCACTCCATATGTTGTTTGGATAACTAAAACCCCTGTAGGCAGGAAGAACTGTGAGCATGGTGAGCAAGCTGTGAAGGAAGATCTTGAGTCTTAACCACTGAGATACTCACACGAGCCTCGAGGGCTGTATAAAGAGCTGTTCTAACGGGAAGCTTTCCCAGACGACATGCACAGGATCTGAAGTGTGTGCAGTCAAAAGCAGACAGACCTAAGACATGGGTGACTACATTAGATAGATGTACTGAGCTGTGGTAAACTCTTCATGGATAGCAATTAAAAAGTTAATTTCTTAAATGTAGTGAAGAGATTCCCTGTTGAGGAGCTTCACCGTTTTCCTAACCCTGTTAAAACATTACTTCTCACACAAGTCTTTTATTTTAATTTTTTTATTTCTCCTCCATTTTTGTGGTGCACTGTGGATGTCACCATTCTGCTGTTACTGCTAAGCTTTTAATTTTGGGGGATGTGTTGTTTTCTGCATGTTAACTTGGGGCTACTTTATGGATGGTTTGTTATGAATTTGTTTAATCATGCCCTTCATACTGAAACTGTAATGATACAGAAAATATGGTGGTAGTTTTACATTAATGAAATACAAGTATTTGCCTTTATGGAAGAATAGTTTGTCCTCGTTTACAGAGTTTGCAACCTCAGTGTTTAACCTAGCAGAGTTTAAAACTAGGTATTTCATGAAAACCTGAACTGCATGCGTATCAGTAATCAGGTGTTAGATCATTTTACTGTACTAACAGGATAATGATTGTTTTAATATAATGTATTGTTACTTAATCACAAAATACTACAGAGTTGGTTTTGAAAAATAAAAAGTTTGAAAGCATTTTGCCCCAAGTGCTGCATGCACAATGATTTACTTTTTGGTGGCAGAACAAGAATATGAGTGTCCTTGTTCAGATCTTTAGCCAAAAGACCTTCTGTTCTGTAATATTCATAGATTGGTTGTAGCTTTCTGTTGACACTTTGCTTGTTACTCTAAATACAGAACATATAATTTTCCTACCAGTAAATCTTTCAAATTAAGGTATTCAGCTTACATGAAGCCTTTCTCCCTGCTTTGCATGAAAACTGACTGGTGTGTAAGAGAATTAGTTTGGAAACAGCATGAAAGATAATGCTGCAGTGGGTTCACTGGCTTGAACAGGGAGGGAGGCAAGGGCATATGGATTTGAAATAATTGGCTTTTATTGTTTTGTTTTGGTGGCTGTAACAAAATTTTCCACTATGATTTTAAAAATGTACATGATGACATTCAAAATGGAGAGTCATTTACTCTAGTAAGGATCTGGAAGAACTCTTAAATTTCAGTGATTTATGCAGCTGCAGCTGAGATTAGAACCCAAGCCACAACTATTGCATTTTGTCTTCTCTTCATGCATTTAAAGAGGCAGAACTTGAAGGCTGAAATCTCCAGAAATTGTAATGAGTTCACTAACCTGTTCATTTTTTTTTTTAATTGTATTTGGAGCTTCAGTAATATGTAAGGGTGAGATAGGAAAAGGAAAGGAAATTTTCCAGTGAAATCAATTCATATTTACAGTGTGATAGTACATATATATCAACAGGTGTGTAGGTACCTACATACCCTACATTTAACCCACTTTCTCTTTCCAGAAACCTTGAATATAAAATCTCCATCTAAACCTTATTTTTTTACACTTGAGTGCATACAACAGCTTCTTAGTTATGTTGATGAGTCCCATCTTCATCTACTGGTTTGAATCTTTCATATTATTTTATTCCTTCTTCCATGATATCTTACAGGAGTTTGTAGATGAAAGAATAATGCAGAGACTGAATCCTGATCAAAGATTTGACATCTTTATAGGCCTCTGCTTAGTTATATGTAGGGTTCTGCAGAATTTCCATCAGAATTTCAATTTCCCAGACTGTTTGCTGTGGAACAGCTAAATTGGATCCCTTCTGTTGTTTTAGACTGGTGGCAGGGAGGGCAATAGTCACAACCTGCTTACAAATGTAGTTTTTCAACAGTAACAAGAGCAAGTTACAGAATACACATAAATGCTGTTAGCTTTCCATCCCATAAGTACCAAAATATGTCAAAATTTAAATTTTCAAGCCTTTGCAATGCTTTTTTGTTTTTCAGGGTAGTATGCTTATAAAATTTTGTAACCAGGAAAGGAAGAGTATGCTTAATGGCATGTGTATTTAAATCAGTCAAAATCTAGGAATATATCATATATATCCATTAAATGTTGAACTTACTGTTTGCAGTGTAACTTTATTTAAAATCAGGTGTGTTGGCTCGAGCTCATACCAGATACAAACTTTAAAGTTATCCCTCCAGAAAGAAGATAGTTAGAACTTCAATACTTGGAAAAGATGACACATTAATTTGTTTTAAAACTGAATGTGTAAATCTTACAATTAGAAATATTTTTCTTTAGTCAGAAATCAGCTATCAAGGATCTAGTATTTGGCCTACAATATTCAGTGTAATGCCTAATAACCTGTATGTGAATTTTCTTTTGGGATTGTTTTTGGTTTTCCTACTAGGAGTAATGAGTGCTTTCGTACAATTTCACATTTGTACAGCTTCTTTCATGTGGAATTGCCTTGGTTTGTTGTGTGTTTTTTTTTTAACCAGTAAAATAAGTTTTATAAATGGAAATAATTCTGTCTGCTTGTTCAGAAGGAACTGTTGTCACAGGAGAATGTAAACTCCATTTAAGATGGCACATCCTCTGTAAAGAGTGAAGATAAGAAATGATGCATTCCATGTTTGGTGACAGACAAGCCAGAATTTAAGGTGATGAACCGTAATTTTGAGGAAAGAATTATTCAGAAGACTTGTTTCTGTTAGATTCAGGTTTTACTGCATAAATATGTAGATATTTAAAAACAATTATTTACTTAGGATTAGAAAGCCATAGGACTGGAGATACATGTTTAAATGTGTTGTTCGTTAAAATTACCATGTGAAGTTAGGTGGAAAAGAAAATCGTACAAGTATTAGTGTTAGTATGCTGGTCCTTTGAATATGACAGAGCCAAAAGGCTGCTTGTTAATATACACTTCACTCCTCCCCAGTGGCTGTATCCAGAAGACAAGAGTGGGCTTGTTTCTTTCATAGATGAATAGAAGAAACAAGGAGGAGGCAGGAAAGCAGGTGTGTCGACACATAGCAAGTGTCCTTCCGAAGAGAAAACACCTACGTCTGTGGTTTATCTTCTCATTAGCTTTTATGCTTTGAATTAATCTGCAAAGTAGTATCTGGTGAAAGGTGCAGAGTAAGGTGGATTTTAGTAATTATTCCTAAGCATGTGTGTCTGTTATGATAAGTGATCATGCATAGCAGTTCTGGCTGTGATGGAAGACTGGAAAACGTCTGTCCTCAGCATGCACCAGCAACAGCAGCTAGCATAGCTGTATCCAGCCTAGGTATGCCCAAAACAGCTGGAATAGCTGTTACTTTACTAAATAAAAGCTCTTTATCTTTTGGGGTTTTGTTGGTTACCAAAAATTTTGATGTTTTTTCTCTTTAGTGGATAATTTTAACAAGCTTAATGACTTTCAAAAAGTAAACCTACAAATTAAAAGATGCATTCATCAGCTATAAGACTGCAGCTTTCCTACCAGCAGAGGAACTAGTACGGGCTGAGGCTCGTAAGCAGTGTAGGTGTGCATTCTGATTTTTTTTCTTGTTTGTGTGATAGATTTGTGTTTAAGATGAGATGATAGAGTATCTCATGAGATGTCTTCAATGCCCTGAAAAATAGCATTTGAACTAGTTTCGTTGTCCTGCTCCAATACTGTGATTTATGGAAGCTCTTTTAGGATAGATAGTATGTTTTTTTCAAGATTTTGAATGCACTAGGTATTTACTTTCAGTTGAAGCCCATAATTTTAAAAGATGCAGGTGTGAAGACAGAGTGGAGAAAGTGAAGTGCTGAAATTTTGACAGCTTTTCTGTCCCTTCTCTCTCCCCGCTGCTGGAAGGGGAAACCAAGGTTGAATGATCCACACCAAATTACATGAACATGGTTTATAACTTTGGAGGGTGACACAAACAAATCAGCATTTGATAACGTGTCTGGTCCATGGCGCAAACTGCACTATTTAATCCTACTGGGATGCAGGGGAGAGGAGACAGGAGATACTGTGCAAAAGACACTTGGAGACTAATATATTAGTACTGTTAGTAGTTAATACAGCTCACTCTCCTAGTGCCACCACTTTCCCTCTTAACTGGTGTCACACCCAGGATTTTGGAGAGCGCTTCTTTTGCCACAGTTATGTGCTGTTGTGATGTGAAAGGTGGACCTGTTCAAGACATTGCAAAGCTTTTCTGTTGCACGTCTGCATAGTCTTCAACCCTCCCGGGCCATGGCACCCAACAAATCAAACCACAGCTGTGTTTTTCTATTAACCTCTTGGAGCTGCAAGTAGATAACTTCAATTATCTAGAGTCCCGCTAGTGCATAGATTATGTAGTTTGGCCCTTAGAAAATTATCTCCCAAGCAAATACACAAAACTGAATAGCTGAAGCTCCTAATCGTAAAGCAGAAGTTCTGCATTGCTGTTTAAGCTGTACTTTAATTTATCTGACACGTGTACGCCAAAGGCTAACAATCTGGAGTTTTTGTTAAATCTTTGTCATTTAACCATCGCAACTTATTTTTTTTCTTCTGAATGTTGCTTCTGGATTGACTGTTCTTATCACTTGCGTGCTTTTAAGCAGTGTTTAAAAAGTCCTTCAATTCTTTCATGTGTCAAAAGGAAAAAAGGAAAGAAAAAACGATTGGCACTTTGTGCTTCGGGTTCCCATAGTTTGTAAGGAAAAGTACCGCAAAGTTATCCTAACATTTAAAATTCAAATGTAAATCTTTTCTTATTCAAAAACATTGTCAGTAAAAGGGGAAAAATTATCCTCAGAGATTGCTGAGGTAGAATATGCCTGAGCAAATCAAACATACTTAATCTTTTGCAGGGGATTGTAAGTTTTGTTGAGGTTTGTCTTGGCTCGGAATGATTTGGGATGGGCTCCATCCCCATCTTGCTGTCAAAGCGTTGCAGGGCGATGGGGAGTAGGAAAAGGCGCTGAAGACATTGACATGGAAATAAGCAGCTCTGAGTCCGCAGCTTTGAATGCCAGCTGAGGGCAGGAGTAATGAATAAAGCGTCCCCCTTTTTTCACTGCTCGTTTTCCTCAAAGCCTTAGCACTCTGGGGAAGATTTAAGTAGTAGCTCACAAGGATTAAAAGTTGGTATTTTTCATCAGGAACTTTTCCCTAACAAAGCCAGTCAGAATTGCATGTATAATTAAAATGAGATATTACTCGGCTACAAGCTTTGTGTACTTTTGTCTTGTATTTAGCTCATGTAACTTAGTGTTTGGTTTGCAGAGTTTTATATGCAGAAGTATGTCTTAGTGTGCTTTGACACAAAATTGAGTGTTTTCTGACAACTTTTTGTCTCTAGCAAGGCTCTAAATAAGGGACAAAAAGGAAACAATATTGAATGAAACACTAATGCTGTGCACTGGTAATGGTTGGGCGTACAAGAGATAATGTGTCTGTCGGCCCACTCTCCTGAAACATCCCTTAAATCATTTTAATGTCTCTTATTTCATTCCTGTTAATACACTTTGTTGTTCACTACGCTGCTGCCACATTGTATTCCAAGTACCTACACATGAAATCAGCTCTGCACTTCTGTCACCTCTGGGTCTTTTCCAGCACAAGTACTGTCTGAACGTGTCCTCTTCCTTTCTGCTTACGCTTGCTTTGGGTTATTTTTCCCCACAATACATTATGAAGCTTTTTTTTTTTTTTTCTGGGTAGCATCTAATCAGGATTTCTGTCTCATATTCGAAGTACTCTGAATAGTTCGGTGTTGTACTCTCAGCACAACTTTCCCAATTTTTTTAAATTAACAGAGGCTGGAATAGTGTCTTGACAGCTTTTTACTTTTTTTTTAAGAGAATGATGAGTTATGGTTTCATACTATAGATAGGTGTCCCTAAATAACAATGCATTACCTTTTACCGGGCTCTAATGTTCTTTGGTGCGAATAGATTAAAGTCGATGATGTTGCAGGTTTGGGGTGTTTTGCCTAAATAGTTTTAGAAGAAAATATAAAGCATTTCTGTTTATCAAGACTTAGATTTATTACAATCTCTAAATAATTTACAATGTTTCATGTGTGAGCTTTCAATTTTGAATGATTTTTGAAAGTGCTGCTTTTTAACTCTGTTAAAAGAATCAGCTCAAGCTTTGTAGTCACAAGTCATCAATGTTGAGTGAGAATAAAAATTTTAATCCATTTTAACATTGTGCTTTTTACAATTCCCCACATTATCTTAACAAAATGAATGAGCTTTCATTAGGAAAAAAAGTAAAAAGTACAAGATTAAAGTTGATGAGCTAAATCAAGGTGTCCTGCTTGGTTGATTTAAATCCATGATTAAAATCAGTGATTTGATTTAAATCAATCCACTGTTCTTTCAGCCAGCCTGAAAGGAATTGTTCTTCATTTTCTGCCTAATTAGAATTGCTTCTGTAAGATTAGTTAGGATTGTGCCTTGATGCAGCGAATCTGCTGTACCCTCTGAATTCTCTGAATCTTGTTTTGGGGGTGGAAGATCTTTTTTTTCCTGTTGTTTCCTGCTTTTCAAGTAATAGCTTTAATGAAGTGATACTTCTGCTAGAACAGTATACCACTGTCTTGTCCCTTAATAGCTGGGGAGAGGAAAGCAGCTCTACAGTCGTAGCTCACCTTGTCTGTTAAGGACTGTTTCAGCTGGATGACTTCTTCAAATAGGGAGGGGGTTGATGCTTCCTCGTATCTTCCTGCCATCTGTCCATCATGCTGGAAGTCACGTTCCCAGGTGCCTGCCTCCCTGAGAGCTATGGAGGTCCACCCTGACGGCTGGTGCCAGGTTACCTTTCTACACAGAAATGACTGAAAATAGAGGTGTGGAGAGGTAACTAAGTACATGAGGGGCAGTAGATCTAATAATGGCTTGGTTTTTTTGTGGCTTCATGTCCATTGGTGTATCTTCTGGAGACGAAGCCAGTGGAGGTTCCTGTGGAAGCTTGTCTCTTCCTGGGAGCCTTGCAAACTTCTCTGCAGGGTGGATACTCTGGTAGCCTGTGAATTTAAGCTTGTTTTGCAGCCTTTTTCTCAGCTGGCCACTATGGTGTTTGTTTTTTTTTTTTTTCCCCCCCTCTTGCCCAGCTTCGTGACACTTCTGAAGTATCTCCTATTTCCCTGTGAAACTTCAATGGAAATTGTGAAGTTCTTAACCCATTGGCTTCCTGCAGGGGTACCCCTGAGCAGCACGGTCACACAAGCTTCGTTTTGCTTGGGTGGAAAGAAAACCCTCTAAGACAGTTCTAAAAAAGGTGTATTGTACGTAGCTATTGTATCTATCCTGAGAAATTAAGTGATTTCAACCCAGTGTGAAATCCAGGACAAAACAGAATATCTTAACTGCATTTCGTTTGGGCCCATAAGCTGATTTCTTCAGAAAAGCCTTTAGTTGTTGATTTTCTTACTTTGGTTGGTCTGTGAGACAAGTGCTAGGAAGGATGGTCTTCTGTAGCAGGACTGTGGAGAACGCAACCCAAAGCTGCCTGTCTGGCCTCTGCTGGTTCCGAGAGCTTTGTGCTGCAGCTTCCATGCAGAAGAAAAGAGTTTTTGATAAGGGTCTTCTCCTCCTTTGCTTTTCTTTCTTATTTAGATTGCACAGCTGTTTAAGAAAGAGATTGTCACGTACTCCCAATCTTTGGAGTGCCTAATATCATGAGATATAGGGGAGGCATGGAGGCACCTATGAAATACTACTTTATTAATAATGTGCAGAGATACTATGTTTGAAAATAATACTGCTGCCAATTCTGAAAGCTGAAGAATTTACCTTTTCAATGAACATGAAAAATGTGTAAAAACTTGCTCATACTTATGACAAGAAAACAATGTTTTGTTAGATAGAATATAATTTAAAACATGTTATGGGATTTTACATTTTCTAAAGAAGGAGCTGCCAAATCAAATCAGTTTTGAATTCAGGAAACCTCTATTTGGGGGATTCAGACAAGCCATATGGTACTCTCTTGAAAACATCAAGGCAAGGGAAGTATTGTGTGGGCTTTTATCACATTTTAGTCATTTTGAGAAGAAAATATGTTTTAATATTTTTATATGTACAAAATGGCTCATATTGCAATTGAATGTCAAATTGCATGTACCTAAGGGAAGTTCAGATAATGAAAACCTACTCAGATGCATTCAGCTTGATTTAAGATGCCTTGTTTTGGTTGTAGAGTACTTAATATATTGAGGGATTTTTTAAAATACCTATGCTGGCTATTAATTTTATGTTGGGCTCATTTCAATACTGAAGCAGCGAACTTCAGCTACTTATACGGACTGTCTAGAAAGGAAAAGTAATTCCTGGAGCAGCTGTTGGTGCACAGAAGGCAGGTTCAGGTGTGAAGCTGCTTTTAGGGACTCGTTAGTATTCTGCCTCAAAGCAGAGGCACGATGCTTATTAAATGGTGTCTTAGGATAATACCAAGGGTAGAACGTGGATGGTGCTGCAGAAACCCCCTCACAACTCCGCAGCCTGCTGGTCTGTCACCCAATTCGAAGCTTCTCTGTGCCTACTGTCCATGGCTTCTCCCTACCCATCCCAGCTCTGCCGCAGCTGGCAGCCCTCCGTGCCTGTGGTGGGCAAGGCGTTGCGTGTCTGTGGACCTTTGCTTTGCTGTTTTAAAACAAGTATAATAGCAGTTACGTCCATGGGAAGCTGTATTCAGATCCATTGGTGAGAACAGTAATCTGTAAATGGGAAGTTTGGTGTTTTTAGGCTCTTACGACTTCTTTTAAAAGGACACTTTGGAGCGCTGTTGCTGAAGGTCCAGGTTCACAGCCCTTGCACGCAGAAGCTGTGGGCTCCTGTTCAAAGGTCCCCGTCCTGCTCGGGTGGGATGGAGCGGCCGGGGTCCGGCGGGTGGGCAGGGGTGCTCTGAAGCCCTGCTCCGCGGGGCTGCCCCTGGCCCCTGCACCGGCTCCCAACGCCCAGCATCTTCCCAGCTGTCACTTGCTTCTGTGGGTTTGGTTTAGGCTGTGAAACATCTATCTTTCAAACTGAATTCGCACATCAAATGCATTTAAGAAAAGCAAAAAAGCATATTAAAAAGTTAAAGCAAATCAGCCTAAAAAGCTGATTTGTACCTGTGAGAAGCTCAAGGCAGCTGCAGCTTTGCTGGAGGGTGGCCCGGGTTATTCTGGGTGGTTGGTTTTGTGTTGTGGAGTTTTGTAGTGTGGGCTTTGTGCAGGACCCAGGACCCAGTTAAGACCAACCTAAAAATAGCTATATTGGCCCAAATACCGTTGATTCCCCCCATTCACACACAGCCCATACCGCGTGTCAAGAGCACATGCAAGCCGCGTGGCATCCCTCCATTCTGTCAGTTAAGCCAACACTGACATTTCTGTAAGGACCCTGCTCTCTGAAGAAAGGCAACTTCTAAAGAATAAAACTCTGCAAAGTCACTTTTATCTTCACCGTGCGACATTTGTTTCCCATTAATTTAGAGCAAAAAGGCTTGTTGTCAGTATCAGGGCATTAAAAACATACATCATTCCCTGAGCTGTTCAGACCTGGTCAAAGCTCACATAAATAATTCTCTAGCCTTGGTATTTTAGGGACAGCACCATCTGGCTCCAAAGAGGAAAAAAAGATTCCCCAACTAGTAATTAGTTTTCAGGATTTCTTCAGAATAATTAGGTATAGAACCTTTTTTTTAATATGTGTGCTAATTAGTGCATGTTTTTGCAGAAACTGGTGACTATTAAAAATCATTCTGCTTCCTCACAAAAGAAAGAAGAGCAAGCTTTTGTCTTTGGTGGCCAGATCCTTTGCCCCACTGAGCCATCCTAGCACCCCTCCTGCCACTAAGAGATGGCTTGAAGTAACTGTGAGATTGTTTTGGCCTTTCAGAAGTGTTTCTGCCAGGTACCTGGCATGGTCTTATTCCTCTTGACCCAGAGCAGCGATTAGGAAGGGCTGTAGGTGATGGGTGCTCCAGGAGCCCCCTCGGGCGTGATGGCTTTGAGGGCCACAGCACAGCAGGACGACTTGTGACTGACTCAGGGATGCTTTTAACTTACAAAAAGCTGAAGCAGTCCCTCACCAGGCCCTGTGCAAACGCTGTTTCTCTGCAGAAATCACAAGATGACTTGCCTGTAAGAGTCTCTCTGAGAGACGTGAGATACCCGTCATCTGTTTTGTGGTGCAGTGGTATAAAGAAGTGCAAAAGGGCTTTTCCCTGCAGTAGGTGATACAGAAGCTTCAGCCTGGCACTGCAGTAGCTTGTGAGCTTGGCCAGCGTATGGGCTGCAGAGTGAACACCTTGTCTTCAGTGGTTGTTGCAAAATGGTAGTGCTCCGAGTACATGGTTAGTGTCGAAAAATGGATAACTAGCACCTTACAGGTAAAAGCTCCTGCTACAAATCAAAAAAAACAGCTCAGGAGACCTGCCTTCTGTGTTTCTGCTCGGGGAAAAGTGGCGATATAGGCAGCAGCAGCGCCTAGGTAAGGAGATTGGTAATTGTGGCCCAAATAAGTACGTCAAAGAGCACGTTGAACTGTACTTAAAAGTGCAGTTGGGCATTAATGCAGTGTACAAGAGCATAACGCACTGCAGAAGCTGTCACGCTAACTGGAACACGATTGCCTTCTCTGCAGAGAGTTTCTGACAGGTATTTAGAGAAAGCGGCCGACTTTCACACCAAGATCTGTGTTCACAGGGAGTTTCAGTGACAGCCTAAGTGTGGCCACTCTGCGCTGGAAGCCACGCAGCTAACTGAGGCGGGCTACTCTGAAGAACCTGCTGTTTGCTCAGTCATTCATATCAAAATCTAAAATTACAAGCATCCAAGTCTGTGCAGCTGCTGTCGTTTCTGATATTGCTGTTCAGGACGGCGTCGAAACGAGTGGCATGTAGCGAACGCGTTCTCTAAAGCCAGCGTAGTGTCTTACCCGGTTAGTCAAAGTTTCTCTGTTCCTGCAAACCGCGTACCAGGTTTTACATGCGGCAGTGGCGGGTGCTGCGTGCCTGGGGCTGTGGGGCTCGTGGAGCAGGGGCTACGCTCTGGGAGTAGCAGGGGCTCCATGGGGGTCCTGGAGTGCCCCACTGGAGGCTGGTCTGGGCCGAGTCCCTGGGCGGTCAGTGGATCATGCCTCGTCCTTGTCTTATGAATGGGGTCCTGGACTTCCAAGAAGCCACCACAGTATGTATGATAACAGGGAGGGAAGCCTGGTCAGCATAACTGCTTTCTAGTAGTGACGCTGATGTTTTGTGCCCCGGTGCTCATGCTGTGGGACTATTTGTTCTTGAAGATAAATATGTGCATAAGTGTTTGAAAGATTGAGCTTGGATATTGCTTCTGTTTGTACACACACTTACAGTAACTCTTTGGTACCCTTTTTGGGACTAAAGATAGGCTTTACAGCATATGCTGCTGCTTTTAAACTTTATAGCAACACTGTATTTGCAGAAAGCAGTGCCTACAGTTGAAAATTCTAGAAAGTAACTCATATATTAAAAAAATTAATAGGAACCATACTTTGCATTTTCTTAACCCTTCATGTTTTTTTCCAGAGGGCAGCTGACACTTACACTTGCATCAGTTTGTTCAGTAGCTGGAGAGTACCTGTATGTTCTAATGTTGTATTACATTGGAAAAACATTGTAAGCTGTGAGCTCATCTGCTAGATTTGGTCTGCAGCTGCGTGGTCGTTTCCAGCATTGTTTTATATATGCAGCATTATTTTAAGCAATGGGGTGTTTTTTTTTTGCAAAAACAGTAAAGAATTCATGCAAAGGAGAAAAGTACTAGCACATCAGATGCTAGCTTATATAGGCATGTACATATGTAAATACATATGAGGTGGAAGCAGACCCTGGTATTTGGCAGTGTTTCATGCCGTTGCACATGTCAGTAATATCCACAAGTAGAAATGATAAGCACTGAAGTCGCAGTAGCCTTACATATTTCCATTTCCATGCCTGTTTCACCATTGAGTACGAGTCTGTGTAACGTTAACTCTTTCTATTTTTATATAGTTTGCAGTTTGTGCTGCTGACACCCCTGTTAATTTTCAGCATACTGGTTAAGAAAGGCAGGAAAAGACAAAACTTTTGGAAACGAAGGTGGTGCTGATTTGTCCCGTTGGTGAAACTGCACATCTGCTTCAGCTCATCCTCCTACAGCAGGAGACAGTTGCCAGTACCAGGGCTGGCTACAGGCATTTGTGAAATTTAAAAAGCCGTGTCTGCGAGGAGCCCATTAAATCTAAAGAGAGCCTCAGAGGAGCTGTCAGTCACTTATTTTAGCATAAATCATAAGGATACATAACATTATACTTTCAGTACGTTTCCCCCCCACACCTATGTTACTGTGCTATCAGTGAAATGATAGGTCTTGTCTCCGCGTAACAAAGACCTGTTGATGATTCAGGAGGCTATATTCATCTCATCTGTCTTTCTTTGTCCTCTCCCTTATCAGCAGGGAACGCAACTGGAAAACAGATAGGGCAGCCAAAAGCCTATCATCAGCTGGGGGGTGTCCATCCAACCACAGCCACCTGACGGCACATATAAGTGATGCTTTCCGTTTACCAATTTACTGCCCTAATTGGGAAGAGCTGGACATTTTGTGTTGAAAACACATACAGTTTTTTCCACCCACTCAGTGTTATGGAAGGCTAAATCTGTCCTTCATCTGTGCCCTTTAAAGTTGTAGTTTCTGTAAGGCTTGGGGGTTTTTTTGAGGTGATTAGCGCGTGGTTTTCACCACAAGTAAGTGAAGCTCATTCACTAAAAATAGTATGCTGTACACATTATACTCATTAGTTACAGGTTATGGTTTGCTCTGTTGGTGAAATCTAGCTGGTTTCTTTGGAAATAAACACAGCTAAAACCAGCAAGCAGGAGGTCTGGTAAGTGTGACTGCAGTGTGGAAGTGTGGCAGGACACTGCCTTGTTAATTAGCTGTGGGCTCTGCAGCCTTGAGGAAGGACGGGTGGGAAGAACACGTTTCATACGCAGTATTGGATGCACGATTTCGCGTGCCTGTCTTGGCAGAGTGTCAGCAGAAGCTGCATTGTGCGCTTCTGCGAGTTGCCTGCCAAACTTGCATTCACCAAATATTTTATTTCTCACATATTGGGGTGTGCAGGATTATTACAGGAGTGTGGCTGGAGCTTCTGCAAATGTTTCAGAGCGCTGGTAAAGAGAGAGAAGCAAAAAATGATGCCTTCTCCCCACAGATTCTTCTCTGCTTGCTGGAAACCCTTTTTGCTGCAGAGGGGAATGCTGATAGCAGATAGCAAGCCTGCTGCAGGAGCTGGGGAGCTGAACCTTAGGATAGTTCTGCATGAGTAAGCAAATGCCCAGGTGAATGTGCGGGTGGCGGGGAAGGTGAGGACTGCAGGTCTGGAACGTACTCAGTAATAGAGATCTGCCCATTTTCTTTGTTTTAGGATTACTTGACAGAGCAAATCGTGATTTGAAGTAGAGGAACAACAAGCATGGTTAAAAAAATTACATTACTGAAAACTGTCAGGCACTAATTTTCAACTTGGAAGGATCCTAAACAGACAGAAGGGAAGTGCAGCTTCCTATAGGGAGTACTGTGGGCAGAATGCAGACAACTCACAAGAGGAAAGTGGTTAGAACAGTGTCTGCTGTTGAGATGCCTTTGCATAAGAGTACTGCAATGGCATTGATTTAACTACATCAGTGTCTCTGATTTTTTTCTTACCTTGTTTTTCCTAGTTTTTTTCTGTTGCATTTATTTAAACTAGAGTGATCAGTGATAGTATTTGGTTTTTTGCTCATACTTTGCAAAATGATCCTCTGATTTTCTTTCTGGTACCTTAATTTTTCTCTTGAGACTCCTTCATGCTTAAAGAAATGTAAGAAATGTATACATGTTTTGGGAAGTACATCTTTTGTAAAATGCAAATAGTTACTAAGTTTTCACTTGTCAAGAAACTCAGTGGTTTTAATTTACCTTTATAGTGGGAGGTGTGGATAATTTCTATCTGTTACGGTACTCCTGAGCCTTAGGTATGTTAACCATGCAATTTTCACTATGTGGAAGTAGAAAAGGTGCAGAAAGCAAGTGAGTAAAACTAAGTAGCTTTAATGCTGCTGTTGGCTCTGCCAAAGTGGCCATGGAGCCCTTCCCTGTATGTCATTGGGAGTAAGTGGATTCGGGGTCAGACTTGACTATGATGCTGTGGTCTCTTTGTGTGCCCTTGCATGTGGCCGATGCCAGGGGGAAGAAAATGCTGCTTATCAACTGCTTTTCCAAAGCTAGGGGCTTGCTTGAACTGTTTTTCCTTTGTTTTCATGCAAGAGTTGGAGCACAGATCAGTAAGACATACGTTTCTTAGATAGTGCCTGACTCCTGAAACAACTGCGTATGGGAGGTTCATCTGCTCCTTGTCGTCTTATCTGTTTATGAGTCCTCACAGACCAAAATCTAAAGGGATGTACTTACAAGGGATACTTGTATATAGGCGAGCTAGCATATACTTTACTAGCATATGTGGACCATAATGTGTGTGAGAGAACTTTTTTCCCCCCATGTTTTCCATAGTTGGAGAGGAGCACCCTGGGTCAGGGACTGAGGTGCATAACTGGTTTTTATTAAATGGTGATCACAGTGAAGTCTTAGCACAGTGCTGTGATTGCACCTTCCCAGAAACAGCGGTTGACCAAGTGGGATGCGGTGATCACCCCCTTGTTGTCTTGCAGTTGCCTGTGAGGGCTAATGCAAAGAAGTTAATGGCTGTGGTAGGAAGGGAGCCCAAGTGTCTCACCATATGAGGAACAGTCCGTTCACCTCCAGGTGCCCCTGGAAGGAACCAACAAGTTTGGGCCCCCTTTGCCATCTCCACTGCAGTGCCACCGCAATTGCAGCCACATTTCCCAGGCCTCTCGCTGCAGTGAAGCAGCAGCACTCACAAGGTGAAGGATACAAGTGGCAAAAGTTCAGGCTCGCTTTTCAGAAGGTCTTCTCCCTTGGTGCACTGCCAACTTGACATTGACTTACAATCTAGGATGACAGGGCACTATACTCTTAGAGTTCCAAAACAAAATCTCTCATAGTTCTGATATGAAAAACATACACTGTTTAGCCTTTTATTCAGCATTTATGTATAAATTACATGTTTTTTCTGCACTATTAGCCTGTGGGTTATATTGATCCACGCTGTCAATATCAAATTATGAAAAAGCAAGAGGGCCAGCTCTTTTTTTAGTATGCTGTCTATTGACTTTTTTAAAAAAGGGAAAAAGGATTCATTGCAAAATATAATGGGGGATTTTAGATAATTGTTTTTGAACTGTAGGTTTTATTTGACTTAATCGAAACATTTAAGTCCCTTTAAGCTATTGGATACACAGCAGATTTCTGGCTAGCGTAACGAGAAGATAAAAAACAATTGGAGTAGTTTTATCAAATGGAAAAGTGCTTTGGAAGGGCAACTGAGAAGCATAACGGAAGTTCACTGCAGGAGCAGCCAGAGGCTAACCTCAGAATTAGTGAGAAGTTTCACCAAACTACAAAGGCTTTGTTGGACCGGTTTTGCCTAATTAGGTATACCCTTTAAAGTTGAAACTCATTGCAATATTGACTCAGAAACTGTTTTCCCACATTTGCTGCTCATCTCTTGGCAGATAGCTTGCATCGTCAAGCTTTAGTAAGCTACAGCTCACTTCCCTGGCAGATGTGCTGGACCGTTTGTAAAAAATCACACCATATGTTGGTAACTATTTTAATAAATTATTTTCAATTTTTCAGTATGTTTTAAAAAATTTAATCCTAGTTCCTTTTGTCATGGCTACATCTTGAACAGAAGTATTTATAAGAAGGTATGTTGGCCATCTTATCTCTTCCTCTGAATTATGAGAACTATCCTAAGCCATGTTTTGTAAAAATTTGCATCAAAGTCACCTTTCAGCTGCAGCATCAACTGTGGGAAACATAGCTTTTTTCCCACTGTACAGTGCTCATGAAAAATACAGCTGGGTTTTCTGGTGGTGACCACAACTTGCCAATGTTGGACATGTCTTTTGACGTGGTGCCACCCTGATCTTGTGGAAACATTGTCTCTGCTAGCCTTATACTTACTCAGGCCTTTTTAAGTATGTAGATGTGTTTTTCCCTGAAGTCCTGTTTGTAAATATTTGCTTAGAGTTCCACTACATTGTTTCCTGCTTACAGCAACACCACTATATGCGTAACTTTTTAAAACCTGTGAGATTTACTCAAAGGACTTGAAAATTTAAACCTGGAAATCAGCCTGAGAGACAAATCTGGCTGGTTTTGGATTAGTGCTGAAGCCAGAGACAGAGTTATGTAATGCTGAGCCAAAAGCTAGGGTTTCCATAAAACAGTGTGATTAGAAGGCCATTGAAATCACAGGTGATGTTTTGGGGTGGTGGTTTGTGGAAAGAAGCTTAGGACTTTCCCTTTGAAAGGAAAATTTTGCTGTAACAAGTCCCATGCGGTACAAAGGCACTGGTGGCTTTCATGGGTTTTCCTTCCAGTTCTTTTTTTGGAGCCTTCCTCATTTAAAAGGGACCAGATTAAAAAGCAGAGATGTGCTTACAACTGCCAAGCAAACCAGCGCTTTGCTAGTCCTGTTTCAGAGCTATTGGTCTTGGCAGTTTCCTTTGCCTTCTTGGAGCTGGGCATTGGAACAGAGGCTGAGGTGGGAAGGTAGGAAGGTTGATGTGCTGACACGAGTAATTTGTTTTGCAGTCGCATTTTGCATCAGTTATTGAGCTTTGAACTGCTCATTTGGTCTCCAGTTTTGCAGAAGCTAATGCTAGGAACAGCTTTTCTTGTGTAGTTTGAAAGCTTTGCTGACTTGGAAAGCAGTATCTGTTTTACTTTAAGGGTCAGTGATAATACATTTAATGATGGACATTCAAATTTTAAAGGAGTATGACCACTTACAAATTTTTTTTTTTGCATACCTGTGAAAAATTCTAGAAACTTTTAATGATTATGATTACTGTCATGATTACTGCTTTAGATATAACATTTAAAGTTCCTAAGCTGACAAAAGGTTATTAGTCGTAATTATTTAGATGCAATCTAGGCATTTTGATACATTCAGACTGAAGAAGCTTTTCTTCTGTATGTTCTCCAGTGTGCTCCTTTAGCAGCAAGAATGATGGAAAATGTTCAGAGAAATGCCCAGGGTGAACCTCCCTAGGGTAAAGCTTACAGTAATGATCACTCCTCTGAACTACTGCAGCATCTACGACAAACCCATCTGCTCTTGGAAGGGTGTAACTGTCTAAAACCTCTGCCTTGCAGATTGAAATTCCCATCAATCTTTTCAAAAGCTTGTGCTAAAATCATTCCACATCAATCTACCAGCAAAGCTTACAGCAAGGGAGCATACAGATGCGAAAACTGTGTTCTGCTGTGGGAGGTGGGGAAAATAGCTACTGAAATACTGGAACAGCTGGATGTTTTGAAATCTTAGAGTAGAAATAACCCTCAGTGAAATAAACAGCAGTTGAGTAGTCTGGTTTGTGAATAATCACGCAGCACCCAGAGTTTTATTTGGTGATGTTGCAGGACTTTGAAAACTGTGGTTAAAATGCTCCGTGGGATTTTGGACCTAAACTCATGGAGACCCCAGCCTTGAGCTTGCACTTAGGGTTACACAGAAAGCCAAGCTATACACATGTGTAGGCAAGCTGTGCATCCCGTTCGGTGCACGACTCGCTGAATTATGGAGCAAAACGCCAGTGAGAAGCATGCATTGACCTCAGCCCTCTTGAAGGAGGGGGCTGAGGATTTCTTTATTGATTAGGTGATAGAGCCCATGCAGCCTTTGTCAGATGGGACAGGTTATCTCAGCTAGTTTCTAATTATAGCTCATTTCTTTGTACTGATAAGGAAAACATTCGATTTATATGGAATTAGAAAGGAGTAGGAGCATACTAGTTGTTAGTGTTCATAGGAGAGAGGATTTCTGAAGTGCTGACGTGTTTCCTTCAGGATGTTTTCCTCATTCATAAGGAAGAACTCTTGTGTGTTTTAAACAAACATAATGCTTCTTGTAGGGTAACGATAGCTGAATTCTGCTGGCATTTAATGCCTGCTCTCTGGTGTTTTCAGTATCTCTTTGGCTTTAAACACTCTGCCTGTGTCCTGACATGTACTGCCTGAAGCCTTGATGTTGCTGGGTGCCAAGTCCCATCTCCCTAATCTGCCTGAGCACTTGCCAAAATCAGTGTTAAGCGCGTAAATGCACCTGTTTGTGTGGGTTTGGCTGGTTGTGTCTTTGGAGTTATGTAGGCGTTTCTTTGACCGGGTAGTCAGAAGACAACTCGACATCTTCCAGAGTCACAACTATGTTTTCAGTTGGGTCTTCTTCCGGCCTCCCCCTCCCGCCC
>Ga0065711_1005756_pt1 | contig 40469 bp, 22 predicted proteins | sample Hoacrofraction12_FD_59098 | JGI IMG/M metagenome (GOLD analysis project Ga0065711, IMG submission 59098) | Hoatzin crop microbial communities from Cojedes, Venezuela - Epithelial fraction 12 v2 (version 2) | ecosystem: Host-associated > Birds > Digestive system > Esophagus > Crop | place... | reverse complement strand
AAGAAATGAGTGCAAAAAAAAAAAAAAAGAAACAGCAGGAATAAAACCTGGAAGGACAAAGACGCGGAAAACATGGGGTGGAGAAACCCAGATGGTATGGAAAATGAAAAGCCCTCTTACTCCTTAAGGCTCTCCTTTCAGGTCAGGACAGAATAACCCCAGCAGGAAACGGACGAAATTTGTGCCTTTTCAGATTTCACTGGGGCGAGAAGTTCCCACGCTATTTTAGCAACATTTTTAAACATTAAATTTACTTTAAATTATTTCCCTGCCCCTCACTCCCACAGAAAATGTCAGCTGAGAGGGAAAAAAATAAGTCTCATCCCAAACTGCTGGTAGTCAGGAAGTGGAAGAGTGACAGGGATGACTCAGATCACGTACATCAGGCACGCTGAAAACAGAAGATAGGAACAGCAAAATAGGAAGATGAGTGTCTTGTGGTCTATTTGAAGTGCTTTAAATCTGTAGTTTATACAACAGCAGGTGAGAATAGGTGTCTAGAAATAATTAGCCAATGGATAAAATGCTAAGGGATATTCCATCCCCGCCCCCAAAATCACATATTTGTTACTGGATAAAATACAGCTATTCTGGTACAGAGGTCCACAAAACCCACCAATAAAAGGCAGGTCCTAGAGAAATATGCATGGGCCGGTGAAAGAGTAGGCAGAGCTCTGGATGTGACGCTGAATCACAAGAGAGTAGCATCTGAAGTGACATTAAGGCTGTCCACCTTGTCTGCTCTTACCACTTCAGATGAAAGAGAAAATACCATCATTTACTGATTCTTTTTATATGTAAAAGGCAGTCTCAGGAGTAGTAACAAAGATGACAGAAGTAATACCAACTTAGGACAGAATTTTCCAGCCTGGTCCTATGCCGCTTCCTTCATGCTATGGTACAGATGAAGTCAGTGTGTTATTGAATCCACATTTACACTCCGTCAAGCACTGTTCAGAAAGAAGTGCTTCTTACAAGGAGAGCTAGCGCGTTCACCATGCCTTACATCTGCTTGTGTTCAACCGTACCAGTTCTGTGAATCCCCAAATGAAAATGACTGTAAAATAATTTAGGCTGGAAGGGACGTGTTGAGCGCACACACAGTCAGATTGTCCACATTGTAAATAAAGCCATTAACAGTCTTGGCCGCGGTATTGACCCCTGAGGCATGCCACCAGCAACCAGCTGCCAGCTGGACTTTGTACTGCTGATCACCACCCTTTGGAGCCCAGCGGTCCAGCCAAATTTCCACCCACCTTATTGTCCACTTATCCAATCCAGATCTCACCAATTTGGCAGCAAGAACACTGCAGGAAGCGGTGTCAAAGGCCTCGCTGAAGTCAAGGTATGCAACACCCGCTGCTCTCCCTTTCATCCCGCAGCCAGTGATCTCATCGTAGAGAGCAGGCAGGCTGGTCAGGCATGATAACAAAATATTTCTTCTTCAAATAATCTTTGCTTCCTCTCTTCTTCTGGGGTATAGACTACACAGAAAAACATGTAAATCTCAGATATAAATTTGCCCAGTAAATGGGCATGCAATGCATCATTACAGGCATACATTACTGTAATGCCCAAAGTCTCAAATTCAAACCCAGGCTGTTATTACAGAATGATGAAAGAATACAATCTTTGCTCAAAGAGAATTTACAGTCAAGGACCAAACCTTAACGTAAATGACTCGTGGTATCTGTTACCAGTGTAATACTATTTCTCTTGGGAATGATTGCACAAAGCTTGGTAGTAAAAGGTGGTTGTTTAAGAATCAGCTTACAGTTTTGTTTATCTAAGAATTCACAAAGCTAATAACCTTAGAAAGAATTATCAAAAGCCACATTTCCACTGTATATTACAGTCCAGGGGATAGTGTTATACGTTTTTGCGTACCTATGCAGTAAACATTTTCAGGCAACAGCAACTTATGTTTGAGGGACTAAGGCTTACGCTTCAGCTGGAGATGCTGGCCCAGGCTTTTTAAAACAAGAGAATTTCAACAATCTTTCACACCTACTAGCAGTGTTTTAGAGAACAGATTGTTTGTCTGTATGATAGATGTGTTCTGCTCTCTGATGAACACAAATCATTACCATTACTAATCAAGGATGATCTCCAGCGTACAGGTAGCAATTCCTTTCTGCAGAAGTTTTTGTCATCTCCATTGGCTTCTGGGAAACTCAGCAGCTACATGAGTGCTGAGAATCCACTGCAAATCCATCACAGCTGGAAAATTCATTGTAAGATAGCAATAAAAAACCCCCAACTTATTTCCTTCTTTCTCAGCTCAGGCAGAGAATATCCAAAACACAGCAAACCCTATAGAGAAAATGAGATAAATTGGTTTCAGATGACCTGTCCCTATAAATCATCTTGGACCTCAACAACAGAAGTGGACACGAAAATCTTTCCGAGTTTTAATGGATGCCAAAGTAGTGCAAAGAAATTTCGTGTCCAATTTCAGCAGAAACATTTCTTGGTCTGTTTTGTCCAGATCATTCCTTATTCACATAAGCTTGGCTAAGTAAAAGGTAAATAACTGTCAACTGTATCTGATTCTACCTTAGAAGTTCCATGCAGTTTCTGTTGCCAGAGCTCATGAGATGTGTCACATGGAGTCATCTGCCAGGATGGACTGGCAGCGACTTGAACCCATTCATAAGCCCCAACTCATTTGTGCACAAGCGCATTCTTAATACTGAGGCATTCAGTATACCCGGTGCATCCCAGCCCTGTCATGCAGCCTGGACAGATGAGGCATAGCACTGGCCTCCACAGAATGTAACTGCCCACCAGCAGATGTTCTAGTTTTAAACCTTTCCTGGAGATGGGAGCAGACGTTGTGCCTGAGCTGCAGCCAGAGGAGTAGTAGACAGGGCCTAGCAGGTGTTTGCCCATCTCAGGTTCCTCCAACATGGAGGATAAACCTGGCAGCAATTCTGCACAGAACTTCCCAGCCTCCTCCTTTTAAACATGGCAACACCACAGGGCTGCTTGCAGAGCTGAACGCAGAACTTTGCTGAGCGGAGACAACCTCCTCAGCAACCCCTGGGAGGGGAGCTCTGCGCTGGTTTGAGTGGGAACTGCAGTGAAGCCTTTTGAGTTTTCAAAAAGAGAAAGGGACAAGTGACTGGACTAGAAAAAGGGAGCAGTGACAGATCGAGTCATCGATTTTCCTTCTAAAGTTTTGGAAATTCAGTTTGCAAAATCATAGTCTAGAAGTACACATCGAGCACATTCAGTTCTCCTGTAGACAAAGCTGAAACAGCAGGACATGCTGAATCAGACCTTTTCCTACGTTACACCTGAAGTAAAGTGCTTATAAGGCTGTTGTAACAGCGGAGAAGGTTATTCACTGTCAACAAAGGCTAGAAACAAAACATCGCAAGAACACTGCAGATGGTTAAATAAGAGTTTGTCATGTAATGTTGCCTTATGTAAAAGTGTCCTCCTCTGTCCTCCAGTGTCAACAGGAAACGGTTGCGTGTCCTTCAGCGGGGCTTGAATACATTTTTATAGTACCACCCTGTGTTGGTGCTTTTAGATTTAAATCATATGCAAAGCTGAGTGCTCTATGATGATTAGGAGGATTTTCTTTTGAGTTTGCAGGTTCACTTCATTCCAGAACAGGAAGCTGTTTTATTTACTTGCTTAATACAGCATCAGCATGATGAGCAGGATGGCTTTCTAGTTGCAAATTAAAAGGTTGGGAGATTAGCACTTTCCCCCAGTGAATGTTATGGCTCATATACCAAACAGCCTTGAATGGAGATGCTGGAGATGTTTCAGACCTTAAAACTGTAAAACTGTGTGTTAACTCAGATGAGTCTTGTATTTTATTACTACAGATAAAACATACAATTTAATTAAACATGCACCTATAAAATGTGAAGTTCAGTTAACTCTCGGCTTTATTTTAATACAACCTACATAGGTAACTAATGGTAATGTTATTTAAAGAATGAATAGCTTTTCAAGTCATAAAACACTGCGGAGCTATGTTGTTTTCTCAATTTATAACAGCCCCAATTTCGAGCTCGGTTTCTGCTCACATCATCACTTAACGCTTCATCTTCTATGCTCTTCCTCACTTGTCTATACTGTTCATCTTTAGACACTATGATAGATTCATTACTACAGCTGTTTTCTGCATCATAAGCGTGAGGGAATTTCAACCTGTATGCATCCAAAGCCAAGGCTGAATTTAAATAAGGGAGATACCATATTTAATAGAATGCATATACAGTGTTACAGTCAGAACATCAAGAGCAGCAAAGCCAATAAAAGTAAATTTGGGTATGTTTTTTACCTGGGTACATATTTGAAAGTCAAAGGAATTGAGTCACAGGACATTTTCGTACGCGTAACAAGATGCCTCAAGGATTCATCTTGTACTTCAGTACCCAGTGAATATTTTGGTGTTTTTGATCAACAAGCCTGAGTAGGGTGCTTTCCATCCTGATGCTGGTATGACTTATAACTTCCGTTGTCAAAATAAAGTCTAAAGCATTACTGCTTTGTAAACATATATTCAGATCCACTTAGCAAGGTCAAGAGACCTGGTCTTCAGCTGGGATAAGCAGAATAAAATGAAAATGCTACAGTTTTGAGTTAAATCAACTGATGAGCCATCCAAGATCTCCTTACACCAAGTACCTGTACTATTATCCATATACAGTACATTTAAAGTACCTTTCCTGAAAACAAGAAGCATAGGCTTCCTTTCTCTAAGACATTGCTTTTCTTTGCTAAGGCAGCCTTAGAGTATCCCCTTTTCAGATGCTCCTTCTTCAGCCATTTCTCCCCAGAAGAGTGATATTTCAACTCCAATAAATATTGAAGGTAGGTTTGTTTGGTTTTGTTTAAGAGAACAACAGTTAGCTGAAGTTCTCCCAGATCCACAGCTGGGCATACTGAACACCACATTTGCTGTAAATCAGGAACAAAACAAAAGCGACTACTCCTTGAGGCAGTAAGTAGCACACTGGATGACAAGAGCAGTTTATGCTGTACGTTGGTTTGTGTGATTTAGGATGCTGCCTGAGCATATTCAGTAGGCAGCACCCCTGAAGCACGCTTTCTTCCTTTGCTTCTCTTATCAGCAATTCCTCCCTCATGCCTGGGTGGTTTGCAGAAACGCTCAGCACGCAGATGATCAGCTAAGGGCTACAAGGGCAAAAGCAACAGAACCAGAAAGTTCAGGTAGCCCAGTACACGAACACCACACTCGGGGAGACAAGGGCAAGTTGGAGGACACGGTGCCCAGCCCTGGGGTACTAATACTCCTGCTCCTGCAGCTTTCTTGCTCAGGACAGGTTCAGGCAACTCTACCTCACCCATCGTTACAGAGGGCCAGCGTAACACCAGGGACCTCAGTGCCCAAAGCAAAGCTCAGCACCAGGTCTCTACGTTCCCTTCAGAGCGGTTTTTCTGGCCAGACACGTGCATGGTGCAAATCCTCTCCTGCGCTGCTCAGAGCTCACGCTCCAAGATGTGCCGTTGTCCTCATGCCACTGTGCCTGCTTAATCTGCTCTGGTTTAGGGAAGTTGTTCTGACGTGTGGCAGGGTTGTCTACAGTTATACCTCTCCCTTTGTGTCATAGAATGAATCATAAAATGGCAAGAGTTGGAAGGGATCTTAAAATCACCTGGTTCCAATCCCCCTGCCATGAACAGGGACATCTTCCACTAGACCAGGTTGCTCAGAGCTCCATCCAGCCTGGCCTTGAACACTTCCAGGGAGCGGGCATCCTCATGCAGAGCCGAGTCATTGTACAGACCTAAGGCAGTTGTGGAACTGGCCTTTTGTCCAGACTTAAATGTAATTACAACATCATTCACTCCTTTGGTTTTTAGACATTAATTTGTTTCTCACCGATTTACAACACCTCTTGCCAATGGAATAATGCTGATTGACTCTAAGGATGGCTCATCAAATAATATTATTCTCATCTGCAGCCCCTCAGATTTCTAGTTATGAACCTATTTAATTAAGATCATCAGGAGTAGACTTAATACAGTTTACATGATAAAAGAGATATTACTGCATTAATGAAAACATTTTAATTGGCATTTGACAGATGTTAAAGGAAATTCATTCCAAGGCTATAGTGACTGCATTAGTTTTTCTATCCTATAGAAAGACCAGTCATCAAATTATCTTCACAATATAGAAATTCATCACTCTAACTGTTATAGCCTGAAGGCACATCAGAAACTTTCCCCAATCAAAATCATTAGTCAGTTTTGAAAATCATGTCTATAACCATAAAGAAATTTAAAAAAAACCCACCCAACTTTTGTTGTTAGCTGAAAAATTCTCATGAAAATTTCCACTGAATTTTGGTTAGTGAGAAAATGTAAAGACAGGACCTGCTTTCTATCAGTGCTTTATAAATGTTTAAATTCAAAGTTGTGAGGTTCCCTCTGGTGTGCATTTTAAACCAACCAGACACACGCACAGGGTTAGAGAAACAATTGTAGTATTGGATAAAATCAGTGTTTTCCTTGCCTTCTGCTTCCCGTTCCTCACCAGTCCCTCCTTATCTGCCGCTTCCCTAGCAGCAGGTGATGGGGGAATCAAAACCAACTGGAATGAAGGGCAGATGGATTTTTCCACCTGAACAGAAAACAATTTGTTAGAATGATCCCAAAGGAGAAAAGAAATCCATTTGAAAAGCAGTCTTTTCTCCCTTGATGTTTCACATGGAGAAACAACATTTTCAGCCAGTTCAGTCCTAGCATGTTTGTGTGTGTGTATTTAGAAACAGACTCAACACTTGGTCTCCTGCTGCCACCTGCTCTCCAGAGCTTGAGGTTTAGGTTGGAGAGGTGCATTTCAAGACTAGGAACAGGTAGCACCTACAATGATCCATTTACCATTTATTGAAGTGAAAAGGAACATTTTATGCTGTATTTAAATGGGATGGCAGAATTTTTACTCCTAAATTTGGCTTAGGCTTTTATTGGAATATCAAGAATATTTTATTAACTTTTACCACTTTATTTTATTTTTTATAACTGCAGTTTGACAATTAAAGACATACTTGTTTTTGTGGGATCAGGGAGGGCTAACACTGAAGTCTTCTCCAAATCTTCATGCTTCTCAAATAGGGGCAAACTTGCTCTCATCTGTGTGGTGCCTGCTGTACAGAGTCTATGTCCATCCTTACTGATGGGAGACCTGACTAACACTTAGTTTATTTTAGAGAACAGACTAAGTCCTCTCTCCTTTTGGACACAACTTAATGAGCAAGAGAGGGAATATATTTTCTGAAAGCTCTAGGACAAAGTTCACGAAATTCAGCATAAAAATGCCTTCTTAGTGCTTTTATCCTGATCTCAACAGCTCTGTTGCTGTGCTAGAATTTTTTTTTTTTTTTTACTTTTTCCTATTATTTTCTTCCTCATTTCTCTTACATACAGAAGGGCGACGAGGATGCTGCTTGAAGGTAACCACTTTCAGCAAGACTTCCTCCGATTCAAACATTCATAGAAGCCTTAATGAGGTCATACTCAAAGAACTGCATCTCTCTCTGCTATCCCTTTTAGATACACATTAGGCACTTCATAAACATTTGCATGAAGAGGCAGACCATGAGTCTGGTATAGGTACTGATAATGTCCAAGGATCTAAGGCCTTTCTAGCAATAGCTTGCTCTTCTGTTTGGTCCATAACAGAGATGTGCAAATGCTAGGTTTATTTTCAGTTGGACAGTGAGAGAAGCAAAAAGTTGCACGCCCGTGTAATTCAGATAAAATTTCAGATCATTAGATCTTTGCTTTACAGGAATGAAAGTCTTCCACAGTACATTTAATTTCGTTCAAACCATGCCACTTGGCTCCGTTTGAATCTCTAGACAGCCAGGGATGGTACCAATGGCTCTGTATTACCCAGAAGCACAGAGTTAGAGCATTCAGAGGGAAATTTGAGGCACTGGAGGGAAAGGCAATGCTACTAATCCCCTCAGGTCTGTAAACTTAGTTCCTTGGTTTTCCATTTCCACCTCTCCCTCCTCCTGCCCACCCTAAGCAAATTATTTTGTTTTGGCGATAATGCACAGCTCATTTGGGATAACAAAACTCAGGTATTTCACCAGATTTATTCTTCACTGGAAAATACTCAACATCTCCTGGAGACCAGTGTGCCAAGAGGGGCCTCTTTGTCAGACTTTGCATGGTTTGCTCAAATACAGAAGTAAAAATACTAAGTGTCCGGATTTTATGGCTACAGATCAGCTGAAGGATCAGCAGATAGCAGACACAGCATATGCCTCACTTCGTGTTCCCAATACTGATTAAAAAAAGAGCGAGGCTGGCAGCCAGCCTGCCAGACTGTGTAAAGGGGCTGCCTTATCCAGGCCAAGAATCTTGGCGGGGAAAGCAGCAGCACAAATCCATGGACGTGGGAAGAAAGGCCATCCCCTGCCAGGGCCCAGGGAGTAAGGGCTTGTGTGGCGAAACTCATCCTCTCACATGAACCCTACATTTGAGGAGGTTCACAATGATTTCACTGCAGGACTCTGAATCAAACTGGAGTTCCTCCCAGGACCTCAGCGCGGGTTTTCTGGAAGCAGTCTGCCTAGAGAAGGGGAATACTGTCCGTGGGTCTGCTGTGGGATATGAGGCTTTAAGTGGTCCATGAGCCAGCACCGGGGGACCACAGCTTGGGCAAAGGCAGGAGCAGGCTGTCCTCAGGCTCCAGGTCTCTGCTTGGAGGCCAGAGTGTCTCAGCTTTGAAGGACCAAGCATCTGCTTGTTTGTGGGGGTCCTACCCACTTAGGACAGGTGGCCACCACCACAGCAGGAAAGGTTTGCAGTGGGTGGGCAGTGGGGTACCATCAGGTCCCGGGGGGCCCTCACTGTAAGGCTGCAAGGCTGTCAGGGAAATGAAAAGCTGAGAGCCATAGTTCAAGGCAGGGGAAGCCTGCTTGAAGGCCACTGTGAGGGCTTTGGGACACTTCACTGGGGTGCACCCGGTGCTGCCCAGAGGCTGTGTGGTAGACACCCAGAGCGCTCAAGCCAAGGCAGCCCTTAATAATGTAATAGAGGAGCAAAGATGTTACCAAATCTATCTTTCTAAATTCATCACTCCCTGCGTTCTGCTCTTCGGGTGCGTATCTAAGCATACATCACACTACCAGTAATCGCGATGTAATTAGTATCTGCCCATCAATATTAGCAACACACCTGTGTGTAACAGCACTTATCTCTCATCTATGAGAGATCTCAGATGATTGCAAGCCTAGAATGCTTTGCTGAGTACATCTATGAAATAAATGCCCTGGCTAAGGTTTTCTAGGGAAAAGCCACTGATCTTCCATTATTTCTCATGCAAAATGTATGGCACACCTAGTCTGAAAATCTAAACCCCTGTGTCTATATTAGAAGGCAGCAGTTCTGAACTTCAGTGGAATACTGACAGTAAACAAAGTTACTTACAAGGCCTGGGCAGCAGCCACAATGTTGTAAAGGCACACTTCATTACAACAAAGTCTAAGTAGGAAGGTAAATTTTGCAGCTGCTAACTAGGATAGAATTTTCCAAAAGTTTTTCTCAGGCTAAGAATTAAAAAGTACATAAGAACAAAAGTCAACAGTCACATTTTCCTTAATTTCATATACCAATGCATTTATATAAACGACTGAGTCATGCTGTTCTCTTGCAGGCAGTACAAAATTCAGTAATTTACTCTTTTCACAGAATGTTAGAATGGTTTGGGTTTGAAATGGCCTTTAAAAGCTCATCCAGTCCAATCCCCCTGCCATGGGCAGAGACATCTTCCACTAGATAAGGTTGCTCAAATCCCCAACCAACCTGACTTTGAACACTCTAGGGATGGGGTACGCACAACTTGGGACAACCTGTTCCAGTGCCTCACCACTCTCATAGTAAAGAATTTCTTCCTTATCTCTAATCTGAAGCTATCTTTTAGTTTAAAATCCTTACCGCTACAGGCTCTGGTAAAAAGTCTCTCTCCATCTTTCTTCCAAGTCCCCTTTATGAAAGGCCACAATAAGGTCTCCCCGCAGCCTTCTCTTCTCCAGACTGAAGAACCCCAACTCTCTCAGCCTGTCCTCACAGCAGAGGGGTTCCAGCCCTCTGACAGTTTTTGTGGCCTCCTCTGGACCCACTCTAACAGATCCATGTCTGGCTTGTGCTGGGGGCCCCAGAACTGCAGTACTGGAGATGGGATTCTCACAAAAGCAAAGTAGAGAGGGAGAATCACCTCTCTCAGCTTCCTGTCCATGCTTTTTATGCAGCTTTTTTCAGCTCCTCTGTTATGACATCAGCCCAAGAATATCACCTTTCCCTTTGTCTCACATGGTGCTGAACAAGTGTCCACAGCAAAACAAGAACAAGAAAAGTTTCAGGGATGTTTTGCTTGCAAGCTTCTTCTAGAATCCTCCGTTGTCCCTTCTAAGCAGATTTCTGAGTTTTACAAAAAAACCTGAGGATATTAAATCTTTACCAGATATTACCTCTGGAAAAATACCAGTTATTTTTATAGCATTCATGACAAACGCTTGTGGCATCTCATCACACAGGTGCTTCTGCTCCAAGCACTCATCAGCGTTCACTGAGAATATCACAATGGGGACTATCAAATCCAAATGCTTATTTTGGCCCCTAGAATGTATTTTCACAAAAGCTATTAAGGCAGTTTTGGGCTCTAATGGTCAAAACACATTTATCCACGTCCTCAATCCCTAGAGGCAAACTACACTGGCCACAGAGCAGGGACAACGACCGCTAACAAGACAAAACACAAAAGAAAGTAACATTGGCTTTTTTTTCTGAAAAGCATCATGAAATTTAAGAAAATTCTTACTCAGAAGATTGAAGATAATGTACTGCCTATGGGTTATAATCAGGGCCACATGGTAATCAGACTATTTGAGGATGTGGCAAGCAAACCACCCTCAAGTCTATGAAGACAAATACCCATGTATTTATAATACAAAATAAGAATGTTACCACCAGTTGTAAGGAAAGAAAATTAAAGAAAGAAGTGCATGTAGGAAAATAAGAAAACAGTCTATTGCTTTAAAACTCATTGGTTCAAATTCATTACTGATACAACTTTCTTAAGATCAGTTGAGTCATACCATGAATGGATTGGTTAATTGAACAGAAATTATGAGGCAAAAAATCAGATCTCTTTTTTTAATAACAGGAAAAAGCAGACTATCTTAAGTAAAGAATAAACAGGATAAAGAGGTTAAGAGTGGGAAAAGCTTCTTCCTTCTTTTTTATTGAATGAAGAGGAAAACAGATTAATTCTGGGAGTTGTTCATGGTACAGCCTGCTTGCTTATTCTGCACGAACCCTGTGTCCACGGGACCCTTGATGATCTCTCATTAGACAGCTTCCTCACCCCAAAACAAAACAGAGATGGCTGCTTAGAGTCTAGCTGCACTGAAGCTCCTCAGCTAGAAGCTACCCTCCTATTCTTGAAGGTTATAATCCATAATGAATCATTTCAGTAATGCGATCATGAGTTACTGCTTATGGGTTACATCATAATAATTCGATGCCCAACATCTGAAGACTTAAGTCAGGAGAAAATTAAGTGAAAGTAAAGTGGAATAGGCAGGAGCTGAGCAGCTGCTCAGACTCACTTTCCTTTCTTAAAGCAAAAACAGCTACGTGAATGTTGGAAAGATCCAGCATAAAAAAGCTATTGTATGACTCATCATTGTACGATGCTCATCACAAGTGTGAATAATTTCTTAATAAGCAGCGAGAAATCAGAGCAATACTAGTAAGAATCCAACAGCTGCACCAAGCATAACATTTCTGCACCTTGTGTGCTATACAATTCAGCGGAACAAAGATTCTGATGTATATCGTCCTTAAATCTATTATGTCTCAACCCATCTGCTAGTGCAAGGTGGGGCCTGAGGTATTTTTAGTTCTTCCTTCAGTACACTGGTTACTGACATAGATGGTAGGACACGCGGTAGGTAGGAGGCTCGTCCGAGCTGTTTCATCCCTGTCCTGCATGGACAGAGTACGCACAAGCCAGAGGTTATTATGAGCCCCGGGCTGATCCAAGTCTTGAGCAATGAGAAGATAAGGGCAAGCTGTGAAAATCACGTTGCACAGGTGGTAGCGCCATTCCAACAGACCTCCACTCTTCAATTCCTAAACTATTAAACTTTTATAAATGTATGACAAATGAAATTGTTATTTGCAATGTCTTTTTTCCAGTTAAGCAATTTAATAAATCAATGAATTAGCAAACAGAAGGAAACAAAAAATAAATTAGAACATCATACTTGTGTTTACATTAAATGGTCACTTGTATTAATGTTTATAGCTGGTTTATCTAAGGGCAACATCCTATGATTCATTATTCATCAGTATTAATGAACCTTTTGTCCTCTAATTTCTATAAAGAGTTTTGCCCACAATGTAACTTGACTACAGTTTTTGAAGGATGTTTTGAGAACGCCAAGGAGCTGAAATAGGAAAACACTATTGACAAGAAGGGGAGAGTATGTTACAGAGAAGATGTGTCCCTATGTTTGTAAATAAGACACACAGTTAAATAGCAATAGAAGTTACTTTATCTACTGCCATTAAATCAACCATAAAGTCAATCCCTACTTGCACTTCCTGAAACCCCTACTCCAGCAGAAACTCTCAGAAGGCACCTGACAACCACTGGCAGGTCTGGATGCCTTAAGAGGCTGTAGCAGTGGCTGCAGGCTTGGTAGCAAACGTGATGCTGCTACCACCATTTGTTCTATAAAATATCAACTCTCCAATTCTGTTTAGGATCTGTTCGGCCTGTTCACTTCAAGAGAATGGACTCATCACCAGGATAACAGCTGTCATCCATGGGAGAAGAAAGGAAAAGAAACCTCCTTCCATGGGGGTTTTCAAGACCTGCCTGGAGAAAGGCCTGAGCAGCCTGGCCTGATCTGAGAGCTGGTTCTATTTTGGGCATCAGGTTGAATCAGAGACCTCCTGAAGTCCCTTCTCACCCAAGGGATTCCACAAAAAAGAAAGCACAGGAACAACGAGCCATAATCCCTATCCCTTTTACTGGAACTGTGAAAGATCTGAGAAAGCAAATAATATGAATAACTATATGTTCAAAATAGTCATCTCGCAGAAAATGAGGACCACCCATGTTCTTTCAACATACATTACTGAAGACTTTTCCCACTCACCAGTTAAAACTTGCAACAAAATACACAAAAACAGTTCTTGAGCAATGTTTTCAGAGAAAACCACCCTTCACATTCTTGCAAGGAAACAAAGACGACTATTATTAAACACAGGTATTGGACTTGAGGTCCTAACTGGAGAAAGTCATGAAGCCACAAGTAAAATCCAGAGACCTAAAGAGATGCAGAACCTGCAGATTTCCTCATTATTTTCTTTCAGATTACATGGAGACAGAGGAGCTGTATAGTTTTTGGATCCTTCCCCTGGTACTCAGCTCTTCCTATTGCAGCATGTGAGAAGCCAGCACCACTACTCAACTGCGGCCAAGTACCTGGAAATTCACTGTGGTGGCATCCAAGTTGTGGGCACACTGCAGTCTCAGTGCTTGACTACAAAACGAGGATCAAACAAAAAAAAGTTGTGTTCCTTCCTCTGACTTGCAAGACTAAGTTTTTGATGCAAAACAGCATTCATTTCTAGTCTGCATAGGTAAACAGTAACAGGAGCTTTATAATCCAAATTTTAGGTTGCATAGAATAGCTGTTAGGTAGCTAAATTACATTCCAAAGTGGTAAACATTGCTATGTTTTTCTTACACAGAGACTGTTTAATTGGATTCCCTGTACTACAGTAGCCTAGCTCTGGAGTCAGAGGTGACTGCTGCTAGAAGATCAGAAGGTAAAGAAGCTTTTCTATATCATATATAGTACCTCAGTGATCTTTTTGGTGGAATGAGATATAAAAAGACCTATTTAACTGACTCATATGACGTCTGATAGCTGAAGCTAGAGAAATTCAGCAAAAAAGCATGCCTTACTAGATGAAGGGTATTTATTCTCTATCCAAGCAAATCTGTAAATCAACATTAAATGCTTAGAAGATATGTTCAAGCAGAAGGTAAGGTTTTGATGCAAAAAAACATTTGGTAAAGTTATGGACTGAACTTGGCAAGATGGCAAATTATTCCAGCAATGCCTTAGAGAACACTAGTCATTTTGCTAGCAGTGTTACCACCACCAGGCCCCTACTATTAAAACCTGCATGAAAGAACTTCTGTTAGAAACCAATAATCAGGCCTTTTCTTCACAGACTGATCTATTTTTCAAAACCTAATCTGTGAAACAAATAGAGCAAATCCCCTCTCCTTTGATCCTTTCTAAAGCCTCTTTATCTCATAAGGGGTCCATTCCTATTCACTCTGTGACCATCTCCAAACAGATTTCCTAGCCAAGGAGTACAAATATCTCTCCTCTACTCTTTTTGTCTTTTTTATGGGGCTGTGCACTGGCCTTTTAATTGGGATCCAGGCTCCCTGCAGACTGCCACCTTGTTCCATAAACTTTTGTCTGGGCAGCCTCTCATTATTCACACTTTCAGGTAAGTCCATCTCTGTTAGTGGATATTAAGCCACCAATGGGAACTTTAATAACTGTTGTATGGATTTTGTGTCATGAAAACACTCTTTAGGAATATTTTGGCACTTTTTTGTGCTCTTTGTGTGCCAAGATTAAATTCTGACTTTGGGACAGAATTCTGTCCCTGTCTGCCCTGTTGTAGAGAATTTTGATTGTGTCTTGATGTTTTTGTAAAGAAATCAGTGTGTAAGTACCAAAGATATCAAACCTATCAGTCCTGTTTTGACTCGGGGTAAGACCATTGCCCTCTGAAAGCTCTTCTATGCTAGGGCAAGACATTATGACATTAAGAAAAATTCTTTAAAGTTACCACAAACTGGGCCTCACAGAAATCATTCATTTGTACTTAACTCGATAAACTTTGCCTGTTTGCCTCTAATGTGAAAATTGGAGATGCTTGGTAGAGACTTCCATATTCTGTGATAAAAAGGTGGTCTGCAAAGTTTCATTTCATTATGTTCCCATTTTCTTGAAGAGTACTTCTTGCTGTCCCATTTCTTCTGAATATAAAAAAGCTGTAATTCAAACTCAGTGGTTATGCTTCAAGTTTCCTAGTTCATATAGCATAAGGTAAAAGTTAGAGACCTCATGGATATGCTTTGATTAAAACTGTTTAAATTATAGGTCCTGGACATTATGTGATTTTAGGATAGAAGACCACACCAGAGATTTCTGAGGATGTAGATATATACATATATTTTCTTCAGTAGTGTAGTGGACTGAGGTGGCCCCAAGTCTTCCCACCTCCACTATCAGTTCCTCTTCATGCACCGTGGTTTATCACCATCTCAGATATACCTATGCAATACAAGATCATGTAGTAACCTGATAAGCACAGATATTTACTTTTTATGGAAAAAATTCCTCACTGGTGCTGGTCTGCAACCAGTTGCAACGGCATGCCTGAAAGGGCAGTCAACTTCAAGAGAGCACGCAGAGCAAGGGAGGGCTTAACTCCCTTAAAACTGCTTTGCCTCTAAAGAAAATGCAGTTTTAAAAGATATGATTCAATCTGAATACCTCCCATATGGTGTCTCCAATACTATGATTCAGCTGAAAACATTTAAAGAAGGTAAAACTGGAGTTTAGAAGTGTCCAGTTCGATAACGGTTTACAGTAGGTGCAAGCCACCTGCTTTACCCCCATTTATGTATATCAGCATAGCTGCTGATTTAGCAAAGTAATTAAATCATGCCTAATTTTAAGCATGTGAGGCGCCCCATTAGATTCAAAGAGATTATTCATATGCTTAAGTACACTGCTGAATCAGTGCCGAAATGAAAATAGTTACATAATTACAGGATCATATGAACATAGAGTTGCAAATGTGATGTTTAAAAGAGAAAGGCTAATTTACAGGATGATAGGAACATTTAATTGCAGTTTAGAGATGGAAGGAAATCCACAACCGTAAATGATACAAAACACAGCATGTCTTTTACAATCACTGTGGCATCTTTAACTTGGAAAGCTTGAACTGAGAACCCAAGCAGGTGTATGAACAGCACAGTGCCGCAAATGAATTATCACATACAGCTTTTGTATATTCCATTCTGTACCTCTACACTTCTATATAAACATGTCTGCTTTTCATCATTCTTGGGTTTTTACTCTAACCCAACACCAGTTTCATTGTGCTGTAACACTCAGGTTGTAAACCTGAATTATTTCACAAGCCATTCCATTATCCCAGCTGTAGGAGCAGAAATCCCTAACAGACTACAAGGCTGAATTGCCTTTTTTTTTTCCAAAATCATCTATCACTGATTAGATCCAGCATCTATGTCCATACCCACAGATTTTAGGGATTTATTATCCAGAGTAGGATCCAGAGCCACACACCAAATCTACTAACAGCAGAAGGCAGCCTCATCTTGCAAGTAGAGACTATCTCATGTTGCAACAGTGGATGACACGGGTGCCCTCCACTGCCCACTGCACCCCTCTATTCTACATTTCCACTTTTTCTTCCTACAGGGAAGGACAGGTTGCTCCTGAAGCCTCTGACCTTTCTCTACTGCAGATGGCAACATGTGTGCAAACAAAACCTCCATACAAATCGCTTCAGGCCTGCACAGCCTCCATGAAGCGAGGGTAGATGCATCATCTGCTGACCCAATGCAAGTTGCCCTGCTTGCAGTTCAGAGCCTTCAAAGGTGGCCTAAAGATCAGAACAGAGAACCTTTGTGTGCCCAAATCCTGTGCCCCTCTGGATTTCACATCGTGAGTATAGCGAGGTTTCACCTTCTCTTCTGCTTACAACCCACAAGCAGCTTCTGAACGGAGAGGTCTACAATTATCCATTGAAAGAATGGACCTGGCCTATCTTCCAAGTCATCTAGGTGGCCACATGCTGCTCTCAGTCATATCTAGTTAAGTCAGTGAGGTTGCATCAATGTAAGCCTGCAGTCTGACCTCAGCTGTGCATGCCCAGCTTCCTCAGCTGAATAGCTGGTGACTACAGAGGAGGTCAGCAATGTCTGACAATACTAATGAAACTGGCAGCTGTAACTATATATGAACAAGTTTGTACGGCTTTGTTCATGTGGCTCTTTCCTTCCTCTAAATTGCTCACCGGTGCATAACACTGACACCATTCTATCAGAGTTTTTCAAGGGGTAGCAGTTCAAATGTGGACAGGCCACTGCTATGCTTTGCAAATCAATACAGCTTAGACATGGATTATCAATATTTATTCCATGTGAGTGTAGAATAAGACAGGCAAAGCCCACAGGAAGATTAGTGCATGAAGAGAAAGCCATTGAGACACCCCTTAGTTTGGTTCACAGGCAGAACAGGTTTGGGGTGGTTTTATGAGAACGCTTGATGTGTGATGCTTATTTTTACCTGCTCTTCAAATCCATTGAGTTCTTGCTCTAAAAACACAGGGCTATCAAAGCAGCCCAAAACAGTAAACCAGTAACAACTTCACAATAAAGATTTAAAAACTACGTCAATGTGAAATATACTTGCAGAAAATCTTGGTGGTGTTGAGCTATATCATGCCTCACTAAATAGTTTCCCAAACATGTAAGCTTGCAGAAATACTAGCAAAGATCACCAACACTGAAGTTTTCTGTGGTAAAACAGAAATACTCAAAGCTTGCTGACAGATACAATATGTTATGCTTTGTGCTTTACCTGCTGGAAAAGCGTAGTGTCATTTTTCTGCCATTTAAATCAAAGTTTTTGAAGAACAAAAGCCTGGTTTTAGAAGACAGAAGCAAGTTGCTAAGTTCAGAGTACAAGCCTGGCACTGAAAGTTGCCCTTTCATAGTCCTTACCACGTTATTGTGGCTTCAGTAGTTGGTACACTTCGTTCCCAAGATGGAGGATCACATCCATGTCTGGGAGTTTCTGGAGTTAGAGACTCAGGGCTGTACTGTACGAGTAAACCCCTGTGCTTGATACTTTGTTCACCTCACTGCATAGTGTAAGAATAAATTGAGGGTGTATTTAATCTAGTCAATGTATCAGGAATAGTTGTGGGCAGTTATCTCTGCTAAAAAGTATTTTTGCTCAGGTATGTGAGAAAAGGCTTGCCAGCTTTTCCTGGTGGACTGCAACTCCTGAGGAATTAGGCGAGTCTGAGAATGCAGATTCTTAGACTTACCTAATTCCATCTGCATATAGATGACTTTTTTGCTGTTTCTCTCCTCCTGACTTACCTTCTCTAAACAGTGCAAACCGGTCAGTTTTGTTATGAATAAATTGCCTATTACGCTTGCAAAAAATCAAAGCCAGACTGGGGCAGCCAGGGTTTCTCAGCAGGGGAGGACCACGGCTGCAGGGGGCCGCTCAGCACAGGCCAGGCCTCCTGCCAGAACCCACAGCAGCTCCCCGAAACAGCCAGGGATTTCTCTGGGCACCCATGCACACATACAGAGATCTTTCTCTGCATGTGATGAGACGCCTGCTTACATTTTCAACTTGCACCTGAACCAAGAAGTCTTAAAGCAGCCTAACCTACACAGAAATGAGACCTGGGGGAGTTCAAAGGAAGCAATTTTCAATTTTAAAAGAATTCCTAGTCATCTGATCCTTTCCCCAACAGAAACACAGCGGCAGCACCCTGGTCGTGGTTACAGGAATTACTCCTCAAGCAGCTGGCAAAAGAAACAAAACAGCATTGTCCGGCCAGTCAGGAAACAAGGGGAAACTTGTGAGATCAATCACAGCCAACCTCCACAGCTCCAGATGAAAGCACCAAGTAACAATCCCCTGCAGCCTGAGGTCTGTAAGCACTGAACAGAATTAAAAAATGAAAAATAGTTCACTTGAATTCATTCAAGCAAGCAGTTTCTTTAAAAAAAAAAATGTAATGCTTATGTTTCATGAAAAAAAGAAGAAACTCACAATTTAATAAGCTTCACTTATGAAGTGTGTGATTTTCACATGGTGAAGGCATGTGTACTGTGTCTTATAGGTGGGCTCTGATGTCAAATATCCCCTTAGGCTAGTGGCACTGTTCTGCTGTCCCAGAAACATTCATCCCAATGAGAACCTTCGCAGCTTGGTGTTTTAAAGGTGAGTTGTGTTCTGTGATTTTTTTCCCCCNCCCCAATTATTTTCTATAAGTTAAAAACATATGCTAGATCTTTATGCAGTACGAAAACACACCCTTTTAATAATTCATTTTTTTCTAGCGCTACCATGTTTTTAGTTTGAAAATGATTAAAGCAGTGGTTTTCATAAGAATTGGTGAATTACAAACAAATCTTTCAAAGCTGCATATGTTAGGCCAAGAATATGTACAAACATCATAACCTTGCAATTCTTTGGTTTATTTCAGTAAACTCTGATTAAAAGCTTCTTACACGTTTTAAACAATTGGCTAAAACAGTTGCGGAGCAGTCCTAGTTTCTTTGTGCAGTCAGATATACTGGAGGTCATTTCTATGACAAAAGCATTAGCTGAAGGAAGAACAGGAAATTCACCACTTGAAATTTTCTTACCTGAACTTGGAAATACCCTTGATACAGGATCCCACCATCAAATATCAACAATCTGACTACCGAACATTAAATGTTCAACATAAATTATCTTCCTTCTGCGTAAGAGTTAGGTTTTCTGCTCTGGGATTAGGATAAATTGTTTTTAGAAAAAAGAACAAATAAGCTTTGCAAAAAGTCTGGTATTTCCATTTTTAGTGAGCTTTCCTCATCCTCATGAGGACAAGCCTGCAGAACACCAGCTGACTGCAAAAGCATTTAGCCCACTATCAGTGAAACCATTCTAACTTTGCAATTACCTTTGATTAGCAAAGGGCACTTAAGGAAACACGATCATCAACTTCGCCTAGAAATTTTGCTCTAGATTTCAGCGTGACAGAAGTGAGCAGTGCACCAGGAGCTGAAGGGTAGCAAGTGAAAGCACTGGTAAAAAAAAAGTGTGAGCCCTTTTAAACTTGTAGGCTGGCTTTCTCCATTTTTATATATCTACTTTGAGAAAATTAAAATCTTCGTGAAATAAGACCTGAGAAGAAGTAAATAAAGCCCTCTATCATCTCTGGCTTCATCCTGTCTCCTTAATCATACTTCCATTTCCAGTATACATCTGTCAAAGATCAGCTGCTGTCTCAGCAGATGACACAAGCAGCCTCCCAAAGCCAACGCAGAGGGGCTAATCATGCAGCTTCTCTGTGTTTGTTGGCTGCAGTGCTGTTTTCATCCCGAGCTTCAAGTGTTGGATTAACCGTGTTTGCTGCAGGGCAGGGGCAGACCAGGCATCAACAGCCAGCAATGTCCCACAGACATGTCCCGGGGCAAGCACAGCCTGAGCATCTCCCAGGAAGATCAGATGATGCTTGTGACAAACTTCCCCTCAGCAAGACGCATCTTGGCAGCCAGGAGCTCTCCCTCCGGCAAGTCAGAGTCCATCCTCCCTTGTTTTTGACAAGCTATCAGCGTTCTGCTGGCCTCATGTTACTTTTGGTTGCGTGGCAGCATCTTTGGGAGTTACAATGAAGCCCCGAGCACATCTAGTCATGAAATAAATGGCACATAAAGTGCTGTAAAATCTCTTATGAACAGGCTGATGGGCCATGCAGCAGGTCTATCTGAGCAGCAGGTGAGAGCCATAATGGATCTGGATGTTACAGCAGGAGACTGCCCAAAGTTACTGCCTGCAGTCTGCAGACCTCTGGGTGTCAGAGGAAGCCAAAGCTCTGCAGAGGCAAGAGAAAAGCTGGAGCTTCTTCCAGCTGTCCCTGACTGCCTTGCAGGGATACTGTTCACATCCTTCTCTTTCAGGACTAGTGACATGACTTCTAGGTAAAAGGATACAGTGTATGAGCAGCGTAGGGATTAGGCACGGCTACAATACACTTCTGTTCTAGATCAGCTCTGATGTGCTTTGGGCTCTCCTCCCCAGCCCCCACCCGAAAGCCTAAACAAAAATTCCTTCTCTGAAGCTCTCATGACTCTCCTCATTCCTTTCTTTTATCAAGCCACACGCTGAAGCTGCTTTGCTTGCCAGTGGAAAGGAGCATTCCTCAATAATCCATTTTACCTTGGATTTCACTAAAGTGAATCTTCCAAGAGATCCAAAGAGCTCACTCTTGCAAGAGACAGCTCTGTCTCAAAATTTGAGTGAGGTCCGCTACTCCATTTTCTCACAAAACTATGGCATGATTTGCAGTTAAGTGTTGCTGTTTCCTTCAGCAGGGAGAAACTACAGATTTAGAGAGATGTGAGCAATGCTTCCTTGGCTATAATGGTGACAGAAAAACTATGTAGGCTAAGCATTTATGTATCACAGATATAGCACCGAATATTGTGGATTCCATACTGATTTACTATATTGTAAATCAAGATTATCTAATCATTATTGCTACTTAGAAACCTATGGATTTTGGAAGCCTTATGACACCCTACAGCTAGATTAACAGTATATCATGCAAGGAACTAGAGCGTTTGTGTGTCAAACATCTGACTTCAAAGTCAGTGAAAGTTTTGGAGTGCAGTAGGAGTTTTTTGAACAGCTGAGGGTTCACCCCACTTCCTACTCGCATTAGTACAGACTAGGAGAGCATCAGAGCCAGCCTAACTCCACGCTCATATATTAATACGGGGCTGTCTTGTGAAAGCATTGTCCCACAGAACGGGCCAGAAAAAAAGAAGTATTTTACTGAAGTGCCACAAAGTTGCTGAAGTAACACTCATAGAAGTTCAGTTAGATTTCTCTTAAGGTACAGGATTACAAGTATGGAGATGTTCTTTATAATGGCTGAGGAGTATGGATTTCCAGGAACATTAAGTCATGTGTCCTCTTGGTTCTTCAGCTTTCCTCACTACAAGGTGTCAAGAATCCCCACCTCACAGGCACACTGAGAAACTAAACTGATTTTTTCAGGCACGTGCTGGTCACGAAACAGAAGCTACACTTGCATGGTGAGTTAGTTCAGGCAAGCTGAAAATGGGTAGTATGAGTCTTTCCTCCCTCAAAGGTACCCAGCAACGCTACTCAGCTTGTGTCAACCCTAATTCCATGCAGCTCAGATTTCTCTTCCTTGCAGCTTGTAAAGAGTTAACAGTTAAGCCAAGAGAAACAAACAGTGAGAAACACTATTGCACCTACATTACATCCTTTCACATACTTTTTTAGGAGGCTGAGTATACATATTCGCAGAAATAATTTTCAGACCACTAAGTACAATGCCTTCTTGCATGATCCATTCTAGAAATAGCTGATATCTGAGGCTATGAGAGCCAATTGCCATGGATCATCTTAAAGTAGGATTAGAAACCAGTCCAGTTAGACTAGTGAAAAGGCTATATGTTCACCCTCATTCTGAATTCAAGTGGTGGGGTTTTTTAAACATAATGGGTTGAAAAGCCTTTGCTCCTTAGTGAGGAGGTATCAACAAATCAGAAATGCTAAATGCAAAACGTTTCCTTGAATTTATAAAGTAGGCTTTCTGTGCAACACATCAGGTATAAAGAGGTATGTAAAAATCACATCAGCCTGTGTAAGACTGTTTAGTATTCTGAGTCTTTTTACATTATGGTGTTTGGGAAAAAACCCAATAGATTAATTTAAAAATAAGTGTAAGAAGGGTGAACACAGTAATTAAGTACTTCTCTTAGGTGTTATTTCATTGGCTTCCTTCTCTCTTCAGTTTTATGAGTACTGCTGGAAAGCTGGATTATGATTTTGTTATTTTCCAGTGCTTCAGTGTCTCCCCTTTTCTGCAGGATCATTTATTTGCAATGAGAATTCACGAGAGAAAGCCCTCAGTAAAACTGACATTTTCAAAACATGCAGGTTTGGATCCTACAAGGCCTTCAGCAGGCATCTCACTTTCCTGCTGAGCTCAGGAGGAAAGCTGCAGACATGGTCTGTGGGAAGATTAATGTTCCAAGAGACTTTTCAAAAAGGAATAAGGCAAGATATCAGCACACATTTTGTATCTGGTTTAACAATTAAGATAAACCAAATAAAAAGCTTACTGCACCATATGCTTAAAATAATTTAGTGTTAAGAAAACTTGATATTATTTCAGCTGAGAAAGCATATCCATCTCTGTCACTGCGTTCTATGCATGCATATGCAGGACACAGATCTAATCAGTGGCTGAAGTCATGCTGTGTCAAAACGACTGAAATATTACATATATTAGATTTCACGGATGTGGCAAAGGTTCCTTTTTCTGGGGAGCTATTTATAACAACTTACAACGAAGGCAAGAGGTTCCCTTCTCTGCAATCACACAAATATTCCTTCAGAAGGATTAAGTCCTCCTAATTTAACTTGGAAACACTGAGCTCTGCTGTGAGTTTGATGGCAAGCCTAGCTCCGAATACAGTGTATGTTTGTATCTCAGTGGAATAGCTACATCAGTCACATTTGTAACTCCAGCTGCCTTCAGGGTTTCGCAGAGTTGGCTTCGTGCTTCCATTAAGCAGAAGCTGTGGGTTTCTAGGTGTCTGACAGCCACTTGAAAGTCAATTTGTAGCTGTTTATGCCCGTTTCACCAGAGCGGCTCCTCACGGTACCGGCCAAAGGGACAGCAGCAAACACACAGCACAACATTTCGAGTGGCCCATGAAAGGCAGGCGATGGGGAGCTCTACAGGCTGTTACCAGCAATCCTGCATTTCCACTTGGCAGGAGTTGGACACACACAGAGGAATTAATTTGGATGTGAGGTAAGAATCACTAAGAGCTCGACTGGCTTAGGATTCCCTGGAAGATCATAAAAATAAATTGGTGTCCTAGATTTATTCCTAAGACTCATTCTGCTTTCCCCCCAATACGTACTGCATTTCAACACTTACACATTATTCTCCTTACAGTTGTCTAGCCACCCCCATCTTACATTGAATACATTTTCTCTTTTAGGGATGAATTAAAACCAGCCTTTTCCCCTGCCTGTAAAATAACACACCAAGCAGTTATAACCGCTTTTATCTTCTGAGTTTTACCTGTCATAACCTTTCCATTCTCCAACAAGACACTGCTGTTGCCATGTCTGGGGTGACACTATATTCGGTTCCTGTTATCATGAGACTTCATGCTTGTAAAATTTACCACAAAATCGATTTTTCTCCTTGCCAAAGGAACACACTTTAGTATACAAGCTGGCTTTAATTTTAACTTACACTTCTTGTCTATATGGTGTGAAGTAAACTTAAAATGAAATAGTATAAACAGATGTAATGATTCCCTGAGCTTGAAGAGAGTCCAAAAAACACTAGGGTAAGCAGCAAGGATTGACCACTTCACTTTATAGTCAAACTGATTATTATGAGCAAGCTACTCTGGGTTGAAATTATCCTCTAGTCTCTTTCCAGGCCATGTTTGGCTATTCAGTATTTGACTTTCACAAAACACTATGTGCATTATCTGTATTTTTTGCCTTTTAACATCACCCACAGAGTCCATGTGGGACACCACATAACACCAACCCAGCAGCGGGGAGGAGATAATTCTGCATCTCAAGAGAAGAACGTCTCAAAACAGTACTAAATACACTTGTATGCATGTAGAACCTCTGAAGCCATTAGTCTATAGGCCCTACTGGCTGGAACTACGTCCAGGTTGGAGGAACCAGGAGCACCTGCTGAGCTCTAGGTTTGAATGCACGTGTGTTAGACTTCAACGTAGACCACTGAGAAGAGTCTGATGTGTTCATGAGGACAAGGAGAAACCCTCTGTGTCCCCTCACCTCTCCCCAGCCCCTCATTTTGCTTGAAGCATAAGGCTTGAGGGCAAACTGCAGAGCACAGCTGTACCACCTTATCATAGTTTTAATCTGCCTCTAGTTAAAAATATATTAACACAAAGTCACAGAATCTCCTCCTACTATCAACTTCCACAGAAAAGGTTGATCAAAATAAAATAGTGAAAGGTCACAGCGGTGAAGACAGAAGCAAATTTTTGCATAAAATAAGAATATGCTAAGTGGATTAACATGAAATAGAAGTACATTTAATGTTTCACTGTGGTACACACAATGAAAGAGAAGGCAAACTGGCCATTAATTAGCCGTCTTTTACCACTCCTGAAGACAGCATCTAGCATCAAAGCCTGGGGTAACGACTCAACAGTATATCCAAATAAGCATTACATATGCCATGCTCAACATCTGCCCCATTTGCTGAGTACTTTAACTCAGAATCCAGATGTTACAATAGCCAACCTCACCTTCTCCTTTGCGGCAACTGGAAGCTTGGCAGCAAATAAAACAGTAGCATTCATTCCAGAGTGAAGAGTTATACCAAGGTTAGGGGATACCATCACAATGTTGCCAAAGCTTGATCTTGGGAGTATTCAAAGCCAAATTTTTGTCTCTAGAAATATATCTGTCCTCCAAGACAGATTCAGATTGTCTAAGCTAAGTCCTACTTTTAATCAGCCTCTAAAATATTTTGAGTAATTTCTTATCTGGGATGTAACATCTCATTTTCTTTAATGACTGTCCTACTAAATGGTTACTCTTTCCTCCAGGCACTTGCAATTCCAAGATTCCTTCAATATTTAATGGTGCTTTCAGCTCAATCCAATATTTACTCTTTTTCTAAGGCCTCATTTGCACTGGGTGGGTAAACTTCAAGTTCAGATTAAAAGTCTTGATGGTTGGAGGGAAAAAAAAGTTAGGGAAAACTTCCACAGATCAACATCCAAGCATATACTTTGAATAGATGCTTAAGTCTCACAAAGTTCTGTTTCTCTGTATATAGACAATGGCTCAGAACATTTGCTAGTTAAAGTCCCTCAAACCAGCATGCTGGCTGCTTCTCTTCCGAGTCCAAGACAACATGTCAGGAAGTGCATCTGATCAATACATCTTACCAGCTCTGCATTTAGAAAGTCTTCTTGAAACCATCCTCTGCATGCACTGTGAGAACTACAGCCATGTGACAAGAATTCTTCAACCAGTGTCTGGGAAAAGAGCCACCCACACACTCACAAACCCCACACACACACACCTGTGATGCTACACACTTATTCAACACAAAGGTGTAAAGTTGGAAATGTTTTTTTAGAGAACAGATGTTTCCTCCAGCTATACAGAATCCTTACTTTTTATTCTAGGATAGAACTGAGACTCACAACACACCTCTCTTTAAATCTAGCCATGATTATCAGCACTGTGTGTAGGCAGTATTTAAAGAGTTTATTCTCACTTACTGAAGCACTCCAATGGTTATTTGCATTGCAGTAGTTTCTTTGCCTCTTTCATCGAGTCACATGGTATTCTTATGTACAATTGTTAGAACCAAAGTCTCTGTATTTATGTATTGTATGCTTACGTACAAGAGACATCCCACAGCAAGTAAGTGGCTGGACTGGGCCTCATGCAATTAAAGCTGATTAGTGGTCTGTGCACCAGATCCCACTTCCAGATGATTTCCCATTGGAAAGAAATACATTTAAGACTAATCCAGTCTTTCGCTGCCCGTTTAGTACTCAGACAAGTCATTATCAAGGGCTGAAACACTGCAATGCTAAACATGGGGGCATGGAAGTAAGAGGCCACATTTACCAGAAAGCATCCCAAAATGATGACCAGAAAGCAGGAGAGCCGCCTCAGAGGGCATCCCCCAGCAGTTCAGGACAGCCAAGTAAGTGTTCATTCACTTTGCTGGTCTCCTGCAATCCCCACCGGCTGCTGGGGAGCAGCGAGCAGCTGGGGCTGGTGCCAGGGAGCAGCAGACAGCCCTGACAGGGGGGCAGGAGAGGTGGCCAGAGGGAAAAACCCTGCAGGACCCGAGTCGCACTTCTTGCTGCTTCTCCAGCAAGCAGCAGGGGTGACTCTTAATGGGGCTCCTGTGGGTCCGTGTGCCTCCACAGGGGCTGCCACCACCTCCTCCTCCTCCTCTGTAGCCCACAGGATCATGACCCTGCACCTCTGCAGTTCAGGGTGCTGGCAGCACTTCAATGGTAGCAAGATGGATACTCTTGGCTGCTCAGACATTTTCTGCAATAGCCACTCATTCATGAACAGTACACAAAACTCAATAAGTATGAATTTCACATCTCTGGAAGATTTACCTTCTATTAATACAAGCTACACCCCAAACTCACATATTCCAGTAGTCATTTGGAAGAACTCTTTGTACAAACAGCTGTTTTTCAAGAATGAGAGAAAAGATATGGTCTTAAAATACACTGTCTTAAGCTCAGTCTGGTACTTATGAGGTGTTTTAGCAGTAAGAGGTTTGGCTAGTTATAAGACCTCAGGTTGAGGTTATCTGGCATCTCTAAAGAAATCATAGACTAGCTTGGTTTGGAAGGGACCTTTAAAGGTCATCTAGTCCAACCCCTCTACCACGAGCAGAGATACTCTTCTAACTGATCTTATAATAGATCTCATTCTTACATGAAACAAAATGCAAAACACTGGCCAGTAAGCATTAATGAAATTGGTGCTGCTGAATGCGAGCTGACATGAGGATATGTCCTATTTGTCTTCCAGGTAATACCCCAAAATGCACTGACAGTTATTGTCTTGCCCTTTTCTTTGTTGTTCATGGGGTTAACCTCACTGTGGAACAGCAGTTTGTCCTCCACTGAGCAGATGAATAAAATTATCATCCACACCAACACACCATTGCCTCCAGAATGATAAATTGAAGCATTAAACCCAGAAAGCAGTTGTTCCTCTTAGTCGAAGACATAGCAGAAACACCAAAACAGCAGTTATCATGCAATAGCTGGCTTCCTGAAACATGACAGATCTGAAGTCTTTTACACCAGCTCCTCGCTGATCAGAAGAATAATAAGTGGAAGATGCAAGGGTTGCCTCATTGCTACTGTTAATAAACATAATATTAAATATATCTCTCTCTTTGGAGACTCATTCTTATTTCATCCTTGAAACCCAAACAGCTCTATTTACTACACAGAAATTAGGTATTCAAGAAATGTGAAGTGCCAGGAAATGAATCCAGAGTTTATTTTAATAGATTCATTGTTACCTGCAGACACAGACTAAGCAAACATTTCCTTCAGCAATAAAGTCAATAGCAGCCCTTCCTGCTGCTGTAATGACTGCCTTTCTTGACATCTCGGCTGACAGTTGTCTGCTCCATATTAGTTTGTTGAACCAACACCCACACAATAACAGAGAAAACTGAGACAGTTTTAATTTTAACCTCCACACTCTAAACAGATGAGCAGTTTCCTCACATATTCATGATATAATTAAGAAGTTATATCAAACAAAATGTGATTATTGGACAGGGAGCCGAATTACTCAGCACTTCAGAGATCCCTAAGGCAGAAGCTCGCAAGAGCTGCAGACCCGTCCCCGTTTAGGTGCACAGCTCCCTGCCGCAGCCCACGAGGCTGTCTGTGACAGGGCACAGCACTGAAGCTCTGAGGAGGTTGTCAGGGTTTTGCCACATGGTAAATATTTAACTACAAAACATGGGCTGTGAGTGTATTAAGGATATCTGGGGGCAACACGAGGCACTTGAATTAAGGAAGAAGGGACAGGAAGACGTGTCGCAGCATACGTCTTCCTACTCTGTTTTTTGAGATACTACAGATTTGTCCCAGAGTTATCCCTCCTTCTGACTTTATTTGCTCTTTTTATCACTAGCATTGTTTACATCAGAAATGCAAAAGTGTGAAAAAGAGGTTACAGAAAATGGTACTGACAGCAAAAACCCTTTAGTTTCCTTATTCCTTGAACTTTTTCTTCCCCATGCATGCTGGAAAGGGAGCAGACTTCATATTACTTTCTGGGTCTTACAGGCTGAGGATCATTCTGGTAAGCAATTCACCGCCCAGCTGTAGGGATTTTCCTGTCCATTTGAATTACTGGGCTGCTGTGATGGGGAATCATTTATTCTCCTCCTTCCCCCCATTCTTCTTATGCGATTTTCACACACTCCTACATAGAGGTGCATGCTTGCTCACATGCACATATACAAATACATGCTCACACACAAAGCAGGTCTTGTTTCTGTGGCGCTAAAGCAAAAAAATTCTGTTACATGTCAGAAAAGAAAACCCTGCAAGCAATTATAGGTCTGAAGCTAAATGAATGACTTGCTATATTAGTGTGTCAATAAGAAGTCTTAATGGACACCACAGCCACAGTGTATATGGCTGAGGAACTCCAGAAACAAAAGTGCAGATTGGCAGGATACCCCTAATGTCACTGCTCCAGCAAAGGGTCAGATGGAAAAAAAAAATTCTTGCTTTCTTGAAACAGGAACTGGGAACTTAAGAACTTTATCAGTCTGGAGATCTTTTAGTCACAACAGTGCCAGAGAACCACCACAATTTAGAGACACACATCCCCCCACTTCAGCTGATTTCATTGCTGCCCCCACAGCAGAGCTCAATGGACGTTACCCAGAGCTACAGGGCATGCTAAGAACGATTCCTGAAGTTGCCATAATTCCTTGTGGCTTAAAGCTTCTTTTCTTATCACAGACTTAAAGAAAAACTTTTCTCTGCATTAAAACAGCCAAGAGAGATGTACATTGCTTTTCTTGAAGTTTAAAGAGCTGCAGATCTCTTATCAAGGTGTATGTCCCCGATGGCATGCAGGGAGAAACCAGGGGAACACTCCCCTCTGCTAACTGTGGCATTCCAGGTATAATGCAATAACAAAGCCACAAACATCCAGTGTCTTTTGGGTACCCACAGCCTAACCTACCTGCTACTTCAAAAGATGCATGGCTCTACCAGTCCTAGGTCATCTCTGCCAGCCCCATGTTGTCCTTCCAAGGAACATGAAGAAGCTAAAACAACCTGAGGACTGATATTTAAGCAATTGAATCCCACCCCAGCTGTTCAGACTACATATTTTATCTAAGATCCACCTGCAGGCAATGAAGAGAACAAGGTGTCTTCAGCAAGTGATTCATCTAACTTAACAGTGATCTAACATCTACCCTGTAATGGGTAGCTCTCTCTTCTGGAGCTCAAAGTCTCAACTAGCCTAAATGAGGCATATTTTAAGAGAGGTGTGCCAATATTTTAACATTTCTCTATCTTAAAAGTAGTAGCAAGAAAAAAAGAAAAGAAAGGCCTAAGCAAAAAAAGCCCAGGCCCTCAAAAAGCAAGGCATAATCCCTTTTCAGATAATCTTCCTTTTTATAGGCAGTATTGTCCTCTTTCTAGCGAAGTATTTAAGTCAGAGAACAATGACAGCGTGGGCTGTCAGGTATCTGATACACATAATCATGTCTGTGGTCTGGTTTCCCTTCTCATCAATATAGTTTAGGCAACACGATAGATATAGCTTTTATTCATTTTCTTGTTTACTTTAATGGCACCAGGGTGACATGCTGCCTGCATGAAGACCATTTCATTGGCCTTTGGAAAAAACAAGGTGGCAAATTGACAGCGGCCTGAACAAAAGGCAGGAACAGATTATTCTGCTACCAAATATCAAATTATATTTTTGTTATCATACATCCCTGGGTATATAACCCCAAAATTTTGTGGAGATTTTCAAACAAAGAAAAGAAACAAAAATCCCTGTTTGCTCCAGTGCATATATGTACTAGAGAAAGGACCTGCTACAGACTCAAAATCTATGGCAATTTTTGAAATCAAAACCAACGTGCATAACTTGGAGGCGTACTAATAAATCAAACCTATCCATGAGTGTCCTCTGGCTCTGGGGCCAGGAGCCACCAAGTCCCTTGAGCCCACCAAGCACCCTGAGTCCCAGCTCCCCCGCGGAGCCTGACTGCGGCCAGCCTATCGATGGGCTCCCTGGGCCACATTAACTCCCACATCCCCGCCACAGTCTTACCCACGAACTGTTCACTGGGGTCATCGTAAAGCTTCCCACATCGAAGGGAAGGCTGTGGAGGTGAACAGGACTCAAACTCGTGGCATTGAGCCCCCCGGTGCTGGCAGGGCTGCTCCCCACAAGAGCCAGGCATCCGCAGCAGGAGGAAGGGAGATGTTGCAGGAGCATCTGGAAATAGCACAGTGGGATTCCCTGAGGAAGATGAGGATCCAGTTGTGCAAATGGCAGAGAGCTGTACGCTGGGAAAACAGGAGGGTCTTCACACCCTGAGACTCAGCTGGGTGCTACCCAAAATCTGCATCAGTATTCAGACATTCCGTGTTGTCTACAGCTGAAGGTGAGCTAGCAAAACAGACCACAGATAATTCCTGTGCTCAGAGATGACAAATGAGATAAAGTAAATGAAGTTTTGAATGAAATCTGTGACTGGGTTGAAGAAAACCCCATGTTTCTCTTCAATATTTTCTAGAAGTGTTAGTATCTCAAGAACACCTTGAGTTGTTTGAAGACTTTTCATGGGTCTTTCTATAGCTGCTTCTCCTATTTAACATTAATAATTCCACGGATGTTCAACTCGACCCACGTGAGCATGAGATTGCTAACCAAAACCTCCAAAACATTTTCATATGTGAGCCACACTGACTGATCTTTTCCTCATTGAGACTGGGATTTGGGGTGAAATGATGACTAACAAAGTGCTGTGTTTAGCACAGATGATGTTTTATTTAACTAGAAAATGGCTAAGAAAGAGCCAGTATTATTTTACAATACTTTATCCCAGAATTCACAGAAACTATGTCTTCTTTACTTCCAAAGCAGCAATCAATTCTGCAGTGTCCCATGAAGAGGATGCCGTCTTCTGCTATAAATGTGAAATCTTCTTCAGAAAAGAGACCCAGTTATTTATTTTAGAGAGACAATACAGAGCAAATGCTCACCAGAAGAGCTCTTTGTTCCTTGGGCTGCTCATTTAAAACAAGGCTTACAGCATAAAGCAAGAATATAAAAACACCTGTGTTTGGAGTATGACTTCAGGGAGGACGGAGAACAGCAGGATCATTTCTAACCGTGTTCCCTCTTTGTGCCTTTGAAAATGTAGTAAAGATACCCTGTATCCTCTCTCTTTCTCCAGCAGCTGAGGGAACCATTTTGGGTGATAGCATCTCAGATTTTCAACATCCCTTATTAAGCAAGTTGAGACACGGAGAGATATTTACAACGATACCGCTATTTCAGGTTCCAAATGATTCGTTTCTCGCATAATTATTTATGGCTAAAAAAAAAATCAGATGCTGAAATTAAATAATTTTGTATATAGCATTGTGAATATAAACGCACTTCTATCACTAGCTGACACAATGGATTTTCTCTCTGAGAATAATTTGGGTATTAGACTTATGTGTGCTTTCTCGCCATCATGCTTATAATAAGCTAAGCTACTTAAAATGATTAGCTTTCAAAATGGAATTTACTGAATTGGAGAAGGTGGCAGAAAATGAGGAAATGAAGTTTTCCTTACTGCTGAGGAATATTTACAAATACTGTGTGTCATTTCGGCTACGGGAATTTTGAGTTTTGTTTTGTTTTAATTTGTAGCACAGAACAGAAGTCACACAAATGCTGTTGTCTCTTCAGATGACAGTTTAAGTGATAGGGTATAAGAAGTTCAAATTTAGATTTGGTTTATGAAAAAACAGTTTCAGGCAGTATGTCAGCTCTACTAGAGTCATCGTACAGAGACTGAAGACTGTCAGAGTCCAGGTTGCTGAGCTCTTCTAACGAGGTCCATGTTCCCTGGACCCACAGAGATAAATCTGAGGCCTGGCTTTTGTCTCTGTTTAGTATGAGCTACGATCTTGTTGTCTGCCTTTCTCTCTGTAGAGAGGTCAAGAACCTTATAGACATTAAATACTTGCAAAAGTAGCTTAACTGTAAGCAATGCCTTGTTCAGCTGTGGTTTATAGTGGCTTAACTTTCATGCAGCATATAGTAAACATACAACGAGCCATTCATACAACGAGCCATGATGTTCATCTTAGTGAGGATCTAGAAGAGGAGGAAGAAGTTGTCTTCTTCCCTGGCATTACCTGCAAGGTGGCCTTTAGCATGGAAAGGATGGGGCAGATCAGTACTGGGAAGGCTTTTTGCTGTACGGACGTCAGCTGAGCTGTGCGTGGTGGTGCAGGTCTGACTCTGCTTCCTGCAGTCAGGAATGAGGAAGCACGATTTTTTTCTTTTTTCTGAGAAAAGCCATAAAACTAGCAGGAACGTAAACTTGTTGAATCCCAGGGAAGAAAGTGTTATGCAAACATAAGTAATGTTTTAGTTAGAATTAAGCTTCTGGAGTTATTTATGCCCTGATTAAGCTGTGTGAAGAATTAGGCCAATTAAATGGAATAGACTGTAAGAGAGAATTTTCCTGTCGCAGTACTTCATCTGGGGGCTGCTTGTGGCAGGAGCATTTCGAGTAGCTGCAAACTTTTAAAAAATTTGTGTTTATTTATTCATTCTTTCAGTCTCAACACTCTTCAGTTGTAGGCAAACAGGATGTCAGGGATGCATGGATATGTAATAATCAAAAGCTTCTAAGAAAGCACTGAGTTTATCTCTTCTTCTGGGAAAGGCAGACAGCAACCCTTTATTTTTACCAAGACAGATATAATTATTGCAGTTCTGTTTGTACAGTTTTATTGGAGTTTCTTCTGAAAATCATAATAGGAGGGAGAAGAAAAGATGGCCTGTCACCAAAAGCTAGGAGAACCTGAAAAAACCCTCTTACTTACCACTGCATGAAAGGAATACACTGTCCAAGAGACCTCCACAAGCTGACCTCCCACTGCTTTGAGCCTAATTTGGTCAGAGAGAAAGAGAAAAATAGTGGCCCCTGAAAACTCAACATCACACTGCAAAAATCTGGTCTAAACTTAACACGGACCTTCAGCTGCCATTACCACAGTCAGATGTTTTAGAAGCGTTGATTTTCTCGTACTGATGATAAAATGGTATGAGAGTATTTGTCCAGTGAGTGCTTAGTGGCTTTTTTTCCAAAGTTAAGTACATTATCTCCTCTGTTTCAGAACGTTCTTCTTTCAGAGAAGCCGTATGACATTAGACTGCTGTGAGTACGACTGCCTGCCAAATCACCTTTGTCTCTTCAATATTTAATTACAAATCCAAGGAATGACACAAATGTAGGAAACTGTAGTCTGAAAAGCTGTGCTTACGGCAACCCATTTTTCTCAGCAAGGAGAACAACAAAGTCAGAGCAAGGCTTTTGGCCAAGCTGAACAGTGAAAAAATTTCTGCATGAGTATTCATTCATGCTTTCTAAGACTTCAGCTGGTCACACCGATTACGCCTGCCTTCCACAAATTTCAGATTTCTAGTCAAGAACTTTCACCTTGGAAATGAGGTCCCATAGGAATTATGCCGACCCACACAGCCCAGTGACCCGTGTGGCACGGCTGTGGGTCTGACTCCATCTCCGTAGCGTTATCTTGCTCTGATCTCTCCTCTCCACCAAACCGCTGAGATCTGCTCCTGGAGCAACCTCACACTCCTTACCACTTTGGCCGTGCTCTTGGCATGAGTGTGGTGCATAACTCACTGTGCTGATCCAGCGGATCTGTGCGAGTTCAGGCATGTCCTGGTCTTCCCTACAAGAATCCATGTGCAGTGTGGTATAACTCCAAGAATTACTCTGAAACATAGGGTCGGCGCATTTTTATACACAAAAATCTTTAAGAACAAGCCATCCACATGGATAACTCTTACATTTAGAAGCTCATCATCAGGTGACACACCAGTCTGGTCTCTTAACTGATCACCTTCCTTGATGGAAGATGAACTTTTAGCGTCTGTCAGATCCCTCATATTCTTCCCTGCTTCTGTTCTGTGGACCATCAAGGAATGAGTTCCTGCGGGTTCAAAGAAAGACTGAACCTGAATCTAGGGACCTTTTTTTCCCCTTTCTGCCTGTTTCCTCAGACTCTTTGGGTGATTTAAGCCAACAGAGTCATGTGGCAAAAAATTTTACAGTGCTAACACACAGTTACAGAGCCACCCCCAGCTCATTAGGCATGTCCCACAAAATACAGTTTTATTATTATTTGCCCTGTCATCATTTATGCAGAATGCTTTGTTTCTGAAGGAATATTAGGGACAATAAGAAAATTAAAGCAATGACATAGAACTGAAGAGACGAGGAAACTATTTGTCCCAGTAGGACTCTTAAGGTCAAGCAAAACAAGGATCTCTCTGGCTACCCTCCAAGTGGTTCTCCCAAAAGGCCCACCGAGCTGTACCATCTTTTGTTAAATCACCTATGTTTGTCCTTTTCATAGTCCTGAACAGTAATATATTCCTGGACTGGCTGAATTATTAAGTCCTTGGTGTTGCCACTACGATGATTAGGCAGAACGTACTGCAGATGTAGAAGGACTACCGCTTGTGTGTGCAGTTATGTGTGTCAGAAGCGTTGAGGAGGAGAGAAGGTAATTTTGAGGAGGCACATAGTCATATTGATCCCAAGTGAAGCAGGGGACAACTCACCACGACAGGGACTTACCTGGCCCAGGGAACTGCCCCATGAATCAGTCTTGCTGGTGATGGCTTTCCTTAGGCTACAAGCTCGACTCAGTTTTTCACTGGGACGAGTTTCAGTTATTTCTTCCAACAATGATACACAAGTCTTTCTTTTTACTCTCTACATGGGCAGCCTAGGCAAGCCTTTTCAGACCCAGGTCCTCCTGGCCTTTGGGTGAGAAATATCTGTCCTAGATGGAGTGCCTTGAGACAGGATGGGCCTTCGAGGGGCCTTACAGGGAGCTTGCAGAGCGACATTCAGTTTTCACTGGGGAATGTTATTTCCTCTGCAAAAATCCTCCATCACCCATAAGCCAGGGCTGGGGAATTCACGAGTATTTTTCTGTCAAAAGCAGTTTTTAAAATCTGTCAGAATCATTCTGTCTTCATCTGTACTCACAGACAGATTTCTACACAGGACTATCCACCACTGTGGCTGAAGACACAGGTCTTCTCTGCTTTGCAAAGACCTCTGCACGGTCTGCCTTTCATGAACAGACACCCAGACACACGCAAAGCTCCACAGCCTCGTTTCCCTTCTCGTTACAGGTAGTACAGATGATGTGAGCGGCAGTCTCCTCAAAGCTTTTTGGCTAGCAGACAGGGGGACACCACTCCATTAATCTGTTTGAGTTCTTTAACGGCCTCACCAGAACCACACCTGAACCACTTGCTGACTTTAAGTGGTTCTGTGTTACAGCATCCCTGTGCTACAGAGAAATGCCATCCCTACCTTACAGACAGGGAGCTGAAGCACAGCAAAGATTAGATGTTGAAAATCACAGCTGCAGCAGAGTTATGAGGAAAAGTACATCCTCGGCGAGTGGCTGCTTCATTCAACTATCCTATTAACAGTTACATATTTGGAGAAGAAAATGAGGGTAAAATAATAAGGGAAGGAGATGCCAATAGAAAGAAAGGAACCACAGGAAAGAAAGATTTATCATCAAGTGATTTTACTGGGTAATCAGGCAATTCTTCTCCATTTTGTCTGCTTGAGAATGTCCCCTGTCGCATAAGCAAAATGGCATTTGGGGCAAGCTTTCATATTTCATTTACTGCTGCTGCAAATGTGGGATGTATGGGAATGACAAAGGCCACTGGATGAGGGAGCAAAATTTGCTTTGACCCAGGACCGCACAGGAAATCAGAAAAAAGCAGGAGAGTGAGAAGAAAACCTCTGGTCAGTGGTTTGAGAACGCACCCCGTAAATAGGTTAAACGCCGACCACTGGCCAGCTGCTTCTAAACACCGCAAGCACAGTGCAGCTCCTGGTAGTGCTTACTCACACCCAGGCGCTTGCGGTCGGATTTTTGCTCTGAGGAAATGGCTCAGAGCTTCAGGCACTCAAGTTTCAGAAACTCGGGCCAAACTGAATTTGAACACACCAAAAAAAGAAAAGAAAAATGAAAAAAGGAAAACCAGCCATCCTGTAAAGTGAGCTAGAGCCACTGGCCCTCGGATATCTCGTAAATAGGGTTATCGACAGGTACCTTTGGGAAGTTGTTTGAAACTCAAACAAAGGCTGTATTTAAATAATACGACAAACTATACTTTCTAGACTATTCCTGCTCCCATTTTAATCATGTTTTCTTTCACAACAAAAACGAAAATCTAGACGTTTAACTACCATCTCCCAAGACAACGTTATTATTATAACAGAAAAGCAGATTTAGAGACCTAATAATAAAGTATAGATTATGTTTTCTTGAGCAAAAGGAATCACTTCATAATATATTGCTCGCAATAAAGAGTAAGCCTCAGATTTCGTGCAGCAATATTAATTACTAAGGAGAGAGAATGAGAGAAATCACATCAGATTAAGATTCCTCTGAATCACAGCAGAGAAGATAGAGTGTGCCTTCTGAACAAACAGATGATGTTACAGAGAGTAAAATTAGCAGGCAATCTTCAGCGATGCCTGCCTCTAACAGTTCTCCGTATGACTTCTTGTGGGCAGGCCCAGGGGAGAACAACTGATGGCAGAATGATTATTTCGGCTTCCCGTGTTATTATTCTGCAGCCTTTCTCAGAGCGAGGGGATATTAACTATTCCACCTCTTCTCTCTGCTGCGGAGAAATTAGGCTTCACATCAGCATGTAATGTGTGTGCAACAAATAATTGCTTATCACAAAAGCTTTTTGATCTGAAACTATGAGAAATAGCACATAGAAGAGAAAGGACTTCGTGCATTACCGCTGGAGGAATGATAAATTTCAAATAATTGATGTAAAATAAGATTGCCATCAAGAAAGCAATGTAATAACCACAGGTTCTCACACACGAAAGATCAAGGTACGTGCTTTACATGTTGCAGCGAGAATATTTCCACTGATTTTGGCGGGCTCGGCCGCTCTCCCCCGCAGAACAGGACACTGCCCTTGGCGGCACAGCATCCCTGGGGCAGCACAAGCCTGTGTCACCGGGGCTGGGCTGTCCTCCTGCTCTTTGGCTAACGCTGCCCATGAGGGGCCGGTTCTTTCACTGACGTGCACACAGTTCATCCCTCACGGAAACAAGGTTTGTGCAGGCCCTGGGCTCTGGAGGAATTTGTTGCAGGCTGCTTCTATTTTCTGCCCAGCTGACAAGAAAACTAATAATGTCCACGGTGCCGGAGCCTGCCAGCCTGCACACGTCTTCCCAACGTGCTGGGAAGTCACCCGCGGCTCAGTGGTTACCCCAGCTTCATGCCTTTGAGTGCCTCAGCCTTGACTTCACGTTCTTCTCCCGCCAGCTGAGGAGACTGAGGAGCAGATCAGAAATCCTCAGCGGGGCCCACGTTGCCGAGACGTGCCCTGTGTAGGCTGGGGCACCTGAAGGGCTGCTGGGGCTGTGGGCTGTGGCCCAGCGCCGGGGTGGGAGTCGAAGCCCCCCCGCTGCTGGCTGCTCTCGGAGGATGGCACGGGGAGCGGGGGCACCGGTGGGAGCTGAGGGGGCCGGCAGCCCCAGGGGTAATGCCAGCTCGGTGGCGGGGAGCAGAGACGTTTGCCCCACTGCTGTTGTGTGCCAGGGTCGGGGAGATGGGTACCACAGCGCCAGCCTACCCTTGGGTGCCAAAAAATGTTGCCCACGTGTGCTGAGTCAAGGAAACCCGTCACCAGCAGTTTACTCATGAGAATCTCTCCTGTCCTAGAAATCCTGCAGGGATTCTATATTTAAAAAAGAAAAAAAGAAGGTTCTGAAGTACTAACTTTCTCCTTAAAATGCAGTGAGGTTACACCACCTCATGCCCACGTGACGTTCATGGAAATGTCTCTCCTCCTTTTCATCAACTGAAAAACTCTTTGCTTTGCCAAGCTCTGCAGAGATCCCAAAATGCACCGTTGTTACTCGGTGACGAGAATGGGGTCAAGCATGAGAGAAGCTCTTCATCCTATAAACTTCAGAGGTGCTTTTTTAAAGGCGTGGCAGTAATTGTCCCTCCTAGAAAGGTGACTAAAATAAACGTACTGGGTTTTTGTTCAGAGCTGGTGGGTAGACTGTGCTGTACAGGGTTTGTTCTCTCCCTGCAGGAGGCACGCTTCCCGGGCCCTTGTGGTGGGCAGGGCTTGCTCGCGCCCATGTACAACACGCTGTTTCTGTTAAGAACTCCTCTTTAGCCTAGGTGTTTCTCCAAAGCTTCATATACCAGATGAAACAGCAGCTGCCTAGAGATAATGACATAACACCTTGCCCTTTGGGAAATACCACCTAACAGGAATTTACTCACTCTCTGAAAAATGGGTAAGAGAACATTTCTCCTTTGTTTAAAAAAACTTTTATGCTTAAATCCTTACTAAGGAAGACACTGCCTTATACTGTATATAGCCCTTCATTTCTGAAATTCTGTGATAGTTCCTAGCTATTTCTTCAGTTTTCACTAGAAGAGTCAAACAACCTTGAGGTAATGAGATGGCTTTTGTGCTAGCCTTTTTTTTTTTAGGTTTGTGTCTGCAAGGTTCTCAAAAGCGGAAAGGGCTCTGCCTCGGAGAGTCACATAAGAGGGATGCATAGAGCTTCCTTGCCTTTCTGAGCAGCATCTACACCTACATAGTGGACAGTACATGTGAAGCAGTTCAACTTGCCTTTGTTGTAACAATGGTATAAGGTACTTAATTCCCATACAGTCACTCCCACCCAGGAAGAACAGCACGATGTAGCCCAGTGCGGCATCCTCATGCCAACAGAAACCCTAATTATACGTTGGGCAGTGAAGAAAAGGGGGAATAACATCTCAGTTACTAAAGCAGTTGTTAAAATAAAATAGGAATGCTCCAGATGAAGCATGAAGTCACAGAGAAGATATTCGATGTCGTGGAGAACTGAATGCTGGATGATGGGTAGCCCCCAAATCACAGACCAGTGGTCCCTGCTCCGCAGGAGAGGAGGGCTCTTTGCCAGAGCAAGCATGTTTTAGCTGTCCTTTCTTCTGGGGACTGCCACAATTTGGGCTTGGGCAACCACGAGCTTACTGCCTGATGACAGCAAGTGAGCATGGGTCTCACTGTATAGTATTTCCATGTGGCAAGGGGTTTTTTTTGGTATTTTCTTGTGCTTGCTTTGATGTGTCACAATGAAGGACCATGTCTGTGGATGATCCAGTCACCTTGTGTTGGGCTTTCACCCGTCAGCGCATTCACCGTCCTTTCCCAAAAAAGAGAAACAAAGGGCTCAGAGCTGCTGCTCTCCCCACCGAGAGGAGGAACAACTCCCCGACCAGAAGAGTTGGGGCCGAGGGACTTTCACTCCTGTAGTCACACTTTCACTCAACAGGCAGCTTTCAGGGGAAAGGGAGAGGGAACTGATGTGTGAAAATAGACTATGGACATACACAGGTAATTTGCCAAACTACCTGCTGACTTCAGCCTCACTAAACTCACATCTCCAGCAACGTCCCGTGAAGAAGCCGGCACACCCCAGCCAGAAACGAGGTCCCAGCTGCCGGGGATGGAGGCAGCCCAAGAAGGAGCGGGGCTGTTGGGGGCACCCAGCCGGCCCCACGGCTGCGCGAGGGCCGGGCAGTGCAGGCTGGCTCCGCCACCGACCCCGGCCCCAGCGTCCCCACCGATGGGTGCCGACGGCACCGTCACGGA
>Ga0065711_1028566_pt1 | contig 40472 bp, 18 predicted proteins | sample Hoacrofraction12_FD_59098 | JGI IMG/M metagenome (GOLD analysis project Ga0065711, IMG submission 59098) | Hoatzin crop microbial communities from Cojedes, Venezuela - Epithelial fraction 12 v2 (version 2) | ecosystem: Host-associated > Birds > Digestive system > Esophagus > Crop | place... | reverse complement strand
CATGAGCCAGCAGTGTCTGAACATGAGCCAGCAGTGTGCCCAGGTGGCCAAGAAGGCCAATGGCATCCTGGCTTGTATCAGGAATAGTGTGGCCAGCAGGAGTAGGGAGGTGATCACACCCCTGTACTAAGCAGAGGCAATGGCCTCAAGTTGTGTCAGGTGAGGTTTAGATTAGATATTAGGAAAAATTTCTTTACTGAAAGTGGTCAGACATTGGAACAGGCTGCCCAGGGAGGTGGTTGAGTCCCCATTCCTGGAGGTGTTTAAAAAACGTGTAGATGTGGCCCTACGGTATATGGTTTAGTAGGCATGGTGTTGCTGGGCGGATGGTTGGACCTAATGATCTCAAGAGGTCTTTTCCAACCTGTGATTCTATGATTCCATGTGTATCTTGAATGAGGAAACCTAAACCTGACCCTGCCAGCTAAGTCCTGTCTCGGACAAATATGAGATGACAACCTAGAAGAAAGGGCTAATTTCAGGTATATATAAAACACACTTTTTATCATTTTCTACATTTCTTTTATTATACTTCTATACACACTGTGGGTTAACACACGGGAAATGGGAGAAGTCTCAGCTGCTGGGTGTTACAGGGTGCCCTCCAGCCAAGGGCAGTCCAGGGTGAGACAGCCTGGGGAAACAGCTTCCTCACACAGATAGCCATCAGTGACCCAAACCTCTTACGTTTATCAAGAAAGTATTTACCCCTGCTGCTTTTGTACAGTGAAAGAGCACGGCCCTTCTTCTAGGTTTTCCAGGACTACAGTTTAATTAGGAAGGTGTTTATAGCAAGGATGCTAAGATGCATCTCAAATAAATGACTTTTTAACCTTGCAAGGCAGTGCTACCCAGGAAAGTTCACTCTTGGTTTAAAACAACAGTAGAAACACACAGATTAAGGAAACATTGAACGAAAAAAAGGGAAAAAACCAACATTCTTAGCAGTGAGCTCCTACGATCCAATACACTCATTTTGGTGTCTCTCATTAAGCAGCCCTTTCATTTTAACACACTAACCACAACTTGAGTGCAGTGTGCATGTACAAAACTCACTCAGCCCTTGGAGGAAGAAGCAGGCACCCCTGGCCCAAACCGATCACACCTTAGCAGCTCCACACCAAGTGCCAGGCCAGATGACCTGCCCCAGGCTTTTGCTGACAGCAGTCATGTTCTCTTAGGCGTCACAGTTCTGCATAGTAGGTCATTGTGACTAGCCCGGGCAGCTAGGACCCCTTTAAAAGAGAAGCAGGTATGCGGCCAACCTGTCAGCGGCTAATGGCCACTTGCCCCACAAGACAGCGGTCGGGGCGGTGGGGAGCAGGGGAACTCTTGCTCCCCACCCCCCCCGGCCACCATCTTGTGGGGCAGGCAGCACTGAGCTCCAAAATGAGCATTTTAGAGGCTTCCAGGACAAGTCCAGAGGCTTTTTTTTTATTTAGACAAAGTCATTTCATAGGAGATGTATAAAAACTGCTCCTTCACAACGTCAGTGATTTAATAAACACCTCATTGCTTTGAAATGTCCTTTTCACTCCACTAAGAAGGCTGGATTTCACCTCATCTTTAGTGAGCTCTGGTTCAGGTTGGCAGGAGAAAAAAAAAACAAACTAATTCACCTTATTTTCTCTCAGTATCGGTGGGTCTGAGGCTGCTCGCTAGCACTGGTGCTCATAATACAGAGCAGAGGGAGAGCACCTCTCCAATTTCCCTCTCTACATTTCAAGCTCTTACTTCAAACTTTCTTATTCACAGATGAAAGCTCCTGCTGTCCCAAGTTCCCTTAGGCTTGAAGCACTTCAGCGAGTCTAGAAATTATTTTTGGTCAGCTAGAATGTTTAATTAGAAAGAAGCAGAAAGCTACAGCAATAACCTCCAGGAGCCCGCAAAATCGTGACACTCACCAGGATGGACCTTCTCCCACCTAAGGGTTAGTTTCCTCCACTGCAACCAATGAGACACATCAGCAAAATAAATAGTTCTGCAACTGCATTTAATGCCAAAGGATTTAATGCCATGTGCAGTCATTAAATAATGCAGCTGGAGATTGAAATCCAAAATCCAGTCCTTAGAGGAACATCCAGCCTCTTGAGGTACGACCCAGAAACTTGTGGAGAAGAGATGGATGGCTGCACTGCCTTGGGCAAAGCTCAATGCCCCTGTATTAAATATGGGCCCTATGCTCACAAAACATACTTGTAGGAATAATTAAGTAAGCTTTAAACTTCAAAAAGTAAATGTTTTTTGCAAGTCCAGTGATTTCTGAATTCCTGGTCATTTTTGTAAGTTTGCAAGAAAAATGTAGAAATGCTTTAGGTTTACAGGTGAAAATACTGAAAACAACTACAAAGAAGTGACCAGGGGAATAAATATGCCCACTGGTTCATTTATTTAAGTATTATTTATGTAACTGAAATATATTAGGAAATGTTGAGTGAGTATAGTAAGTTGAGAAGGAGGTTCAGTGCTTGCACTTTCTTTGGTGGCATTTGTTCTACAATCATTCTACAATTTATCAAAACTTGCAAGGTTACAGCAGTCAGGAGGTGCAGATGCCTTTTGTTTCATTAGCTTGAATACGGATGTTTGACATATCGGTATAATATTTCAGTTACAAAGGCTATTGGCTTACTGGCGTAAGAAGAAAAATCCAGAGACCATGTGAGATTCCTGCCTCTTTATGGCCCTTATGCCTAATGTTCACAAGTTTCTGTTAATCCCCTTGGAGCAATTTAAAAAAGGTAAACTGAATCTGAATGTAGTGTTTACCTGGTGCCTCTTTATAGGTGTTTTACATTTGGTATTTATTTCATTCTGAGTTGTGACTAATTGCTAAGATGTTATGCCAGCACATCCGATTTGTGTGTACAGTGAGGAGGAAAACTCACATACCTGGTCACTCCATGGTGCTGCGTTGCAGAAGCTGAGCACAGCTCATTAACAGTTCATGTTGATAAATTACCAAAATCAAACAAATGTCTATGGACACAACACTTATTAGTAGAGAAGAGCCTGTGGGAAAATACAGAAATGGAAACTCCCTGCGCAAAAGTAATACATTTACCTGCCACTGTCTTATATCACTCTCTAGGACTATCCATAGAGACATGTCGCAGGAGCAGCATCCATCTCACACTGCCACATCTCCCAAAAACTGGAACAAGAAAAACATGGAAAGCCCAAAGTTTTCCAGCATTAGGCAAGCAGGGTATTCTTTGTCCCTTAATGAGAGAGATGTATTTTCAACTCTTCTTGCAACTGTAGCTCTTCTTGCATAGATTTTACTTTGCAGTCCAGGGATGCAGCAAAATGGTCAGAGCAAAACAAAAAATGTCACCTTTCCAGCAAATCACCCAAATTTATCCCAGCAACAAGTAAACTGGAGAACAGATCTATTGCTTTCTTGCTTATAAGCCTCACTGGCATTCAAGAAGTTGAAAATTCAAGAGGAAGCTGAATTTGATTTTCATTAAGAGTTACTGGCACTCTTCACAGTTTTTTCTGACTACTGAGCTGTTGTTTATATCAGAAGTGAAGTCCATAGTAACTTAAGGGCTCCTTAGCACTGCCAGCAGAATGGCAATGTCTGATCTGACACTTAACCAATACTCACATTTCTGTGTTCAACAGGAAAAAACTCTGCATTGCAATTTTATTCTCTGGGATACCCTATACCGCTGTAACACCTTCTGTTGTGGTTAGAGTGCCTTATTGTTTTTAACTTTAATTCAGTACAGCTACCACAGCTGTAGACCAGAGCGAAAACCTCACCTAATATGCACTTCTAGAGTTGTTGACCTATTAAACTGTTTATTCTTATAAGTCAGACTTCTATTCATATTAAACAGCATGCTTTGCTGAAGTTTTAGGCTTCACAAAAACCACTTCTCCATTACAGATCAGATCAACTTTTCCTGTCTCAACAAACACATGGTGAGGGCAGAAGATCACGGCGACAGCGCTGCCTTATCCTTGAGCATGGATGCCCAAATCTCTATTTTCTCCATCTGTAGGTTCATTATCAAATGGTAGATCAGCACCAAGTATAAGGTCCAAAGCAAAACCAGCCCTTTTGTTGCAAATCTAACAGCTTTCACACATCCTCCAAACAACATTACCAAATCCCTCCTTCTGCCACTAAAACCTCCATCCTAAAAGCAGCAATTAAATGTTTTGGGTCTTGAGGAGCAAGAAGGGCAGCATGGGGAGCAGCCTCATTCAAAGCCCCCAGTCCATACCCTGTCATGGGCTTTCATGAGTGAAACCATGCCCGGGGGGCATTGTTGCAGGAAGAGGTGGCAGAGCTGTGCACAAATCCTTTGAAGTCTCTTGGATTTGGAGCATGTCAGACAGGAGTGCTGCTGGAAAAAAACAGAAGTCTAACAAACCACTTGAAAAGCTGGCTTTAACAGGTTAAATAGATGCCAGTCTTGCCTAAAAATGCAAATGAAACACGTCTCCAGATTTCAGAGAGAGCTGCTTCAGCTCTGTTGAAAGAGTTAGACGTCAAGTCAAGCTTCTTCATTAGCTACCACTGCGCATCTGCTCCCCGTACGTGGCTGGAGCACGGCTGATATTGCAGAACAATGGGAGAAGAAAACACCAGTATTTATAAATCAAAAAATGTGCTTGGCCTGCAATGAAGGCATCGTTGTGTTAAATATTGCACCCTAGCTGGATTTTACAATCCAGTGGGGGTCACGCTGTCTGGAATACTACAAAAACATATTTAATCTGCTGGGAGCTGATGAACATGGAATATAAAGTGCCTCTGCAGATTTTCAGTTCAAAAATAACCAGAGTTGGAACCTTTTAAATCACCCTGGCTGCAGCATCCACCACTCAAATCTTTCTAAGCTAGAAGCTGATCTGTAGCTCTCATGAAACAGAAAGGATTTTGTCTTGCATAAAACCATCTTGGGTCAAATCCCATCTTGCTTGTGGTGACGCAGTCTCACAAAAATCAACAGACACATCAGGTTGACTAGTGTTGCAGTGTGGCAAGAGCGCACAAGTATGCCCCCAGATCTCACAAAATTAAAAGAAAAGAGAAATTCCTCAACAGATCCCAGGCACGTTACTAGGAAGCTCTAAAGCCTCACAGAGAATTTTGGGAAACACTTCTTTGCAGACTGAAAAGAGCATGTTGGAGAATAAAATGCAATGCAAAGTTTTTCCCATTGTGCACATTGTATCACAGCAAGCACACAAACTGAAAAAGGAATCTCTGCTTCCAAAAGCCTCAATGTACAGCAAAGCAAATGGCTGACACCGGCTATGTTTCTAGCAAAAGGCCACAGTTCAATAAAAAATAAACTTTGTGTAAGCAGTCCTTGCTATAAGAACTATGCAGATGCTGACATTGCAAACTTGAGCCCTCCCACAACCTGTAGTATGGATTGGTCCTGCCTGAACAAGTCTTACCAGTAGGACGGACCCCATGCATGAGCGAGAGGATCCCTTCATGCCTCCAGCTCTCAGACACATTCATCAGTCCAGATCAGACAGACCAACCCACCTATTTTCTACAATCTGCCTGACTGAATTTCATCTCATGAAATCTGATTAATGACCCTCAAATGCTTTGTCGTAAGAGACAGATTAAAAAAAAAGCAATAGATATACCATCTCCTACAGGTCATGCTCCTGACAAATACAACCACATGGTAAATGCAACTGCAATGAGCATCACAACAAATATACTAAACAATATACTAATTAAAGCTCATCTCACAGAAACACTGAGTAATCGCAACCAGACCTCACACCTCCAGAAGGAGCAGTAGGAAACCAGCAGGAGAATCTCATCCAGCGAAATGAAGGACTCAAACAGAAAACTCAGCTAGACTGTGGCCAATGAGAACAGGAGTCTCAAGAAGTCTTCACTACTTAGGAGAAAGCTTCAGGTGATTAAACTACCAAAATGATATTCAAAAAGAGGTGGGAAAGACCAGACAGAGCTTCTTGTTGCCAGAGCTGCCAACGGGAAGACTCTTTTCAGATTGACAGGTCAGGTATCAGGAAGAAACTGGTCTCAGACAAATCCACGTTATACGATGAAGGCATCATGTGCATTCATTCACACCCCAGTCAGCTCAAAACAAACGGCTGCAGGCAGCCACGAACATTAGAGACTACAAATCTCATACTGAAATTCAATTGTTGGTTGTAAGAAAAGGATTTTTTTGATTAATAAAAAATTGTCTTTTCTTCATTCAGAATGCAGAAAGTATCTGGAAAAAAACACAAAAATACCAAGACAGTCTTCTTACCTACCCCAAAGTCTAGTGAAAAGGTATACCTTATGTTTAAGCAAACGTAGTATTTTAAATACTTACTTTGTTTAGCTGGTTTAAAAACTAAATTTGAAGCTAATCACTATGGACAACTAACCTCTGCCATCTAAAAAAATATGAAATTAACCTATTATACCTCCAGAAATGCAGTTAATTGCTTAAAATATGTAGACTGCTGTTCAGAAACAGCTTGAGTTTTTTACCATCTGCAGTGAAAACCGTCTGTTCTGCATGGTAGATTTCATGACTTTTCAGGTCCATTTCTAAGTTGAAATGGACGTTTTAATGATGAAAAATGGGGAGAAGTGATGAATACTTCATTAAAGCACATTATTTCCCTGTCAAATTTCTATTCTCCTGACTGTAAGCAAAAACAATGTCTGAGTAGAGTTAACGTCTTGGGTTATCAGGACTACAGAAGCCTCTTGGTATTTGATTGAACAAACAAGCTATTTCATAACCTGTAAACAAAAATGATTGAATAAATTGGAATTTCTTTTCCTTCTAACAAAAAATAGAGTTTTCAAACTCTTTGAATTACCTACATGTAAATGCAAAAGACACTAAAGAGATTATACTTCTACCTGTTTACTTTCAATGCACCGTGCTAACAACCAGCAAGGCACATGAAAAATGTCAATAGGTACACAGTATCGACTCAATCAGTGGTTCCTTTTGCAAACTGTATTTAATTATTTTAATAAGATGAGAGGATATAATTTCCTATCAATGCAAGCACATGATGAGGAACCAGCAAACTGTAGAAAACATTCATATCTATCACACAAATAAACATGCACTGTTTTTATATAACATTTCTCAGTATATATGCCAATTACTACATATTTTTGGACTGAAGCAAGTGTTTGCTCAAGCGTAGAGAAATGATAACATAAATACACAAACAGGGCTTTCTTTTGTGCTTAGGCAATTTATTAAACCAACAAGACATTTCAGTATAGCATGAAACTGAAAAAAAATAAGCTAGAAGAGAGTGATTGTATTAGAATTCAGAACAAAATACCAAAAGCCTTCAAAACCATCAAGTATAAGAAAAAAATATGCAAATCTCAAGGTATTCTGCTATCCCACTGGACTGGGTTAACCATCCTGCTTCTGCCAGTAACTGGCTGAGACTTTCCAGATTAACATCTGACTTTCAATATGTCACCCTCTGAAAATGCCCAGAAGGAGACTTCTTAAAAACATCTAGTATTCAAAGGATCACTACGGCTTCTTTGCTAATCAATGCCCTTTTCAGACATCTAAAAGATCAATAGCCATTTATGAAAACCTGACCCTGTGCTACATAGCTTTAAGTTTCTTAGTAAAATCACTGTTTATTAGAGATTCCCAATGAAATTAAAGCGAAATCCAACATGCGAGCGGGCTGTCTCAAAGCTAACCTCTGAACATAACATGCCAAACCACCTATTCTTTATTTGAAGACTTCCAGGCAATGGGTGAAGTCTTTACAACCTCCTACCTGAATATCAATTCCCCAATCCTCAGATAGGGTTCAATAGAAATAGTTATACTTGCTTATATCTTCCTCATGCTGTCAAAAAAACATTAGTCATTGGGACATTCAGGAGAATTAAAGCAAATTAACATAAAATACCCAGACGTGGGATGCAAATTAAAACTCTTCTGTTGAGCTCTCCTTCACCCAGGTTTAGGGGAACAGCAATTTAAGCTCCTTAGTAGCTCAAGAGGCATCATCAAACCGGCCTTGGTCTTCTCCTTAAAATCTGTGCCAGAAAGGCCACAGCCACACCATCACCATCGGTATAAACGTATGGTTCCATTTTCTCCATCGCAGGTCATGAAGAGGAGCTGCTGGCTGTGCCGAGAGAGGATAATGCAACATACTGCCCAAGTTGCCCACAGCCCAAAATTTGGTATTGTTTGATAATGAGATAAGCTCACTACATAAGAAGAGCTACGCAAAGGTCTAACGGTGCTATGGTTATTTTACAAAACTAGGGGAAATACTACAATATATGACAAAATTCAATTGAAAATCATGTACTTTAATTACACTGTAGTGCTAAATATGATACTTGATTTAATCTAGTGAATTTCAGCTTGTCGACAGGAACAGAGCAATTACGCAGACGGAATCTTCCTTGATTCCTCCATATTCATCTGAACAGGGTATCAGGAAGCAAATGATGGCAGTAGAGACTTTGCACGATCGATACATAATGAAATAGCTTTAAAGTAATAATATTTTGCTTGCTCAATGCCTGTTTCTTTTCATCATAATTCATTTTGCACTGAAGTTTTAAGGTTGCATTAGCAGCCTCAAAATCATCACTACGAAAACAGCTAGTTTATACCTCTCGCATCTTCTCCCAACAAGTTAATCCCAGATGGAAGACTTTCTGCTGGTGGTGCTGCTTAGGTGCTGAACTGGGATTTTAATTAGTCACTACATCTATTTTCCTCAGTTTGTTTCTACAGCACAAGACACAGGGACTTTACAAACAAGCAAATTCTCTCTGTTCATACACTTAGCTCAAGTTTGAGAAAACCTGACAATGTCATCTGTACCTCTGGTGAACAAAAAAAAACAGAGCACATTTATGTAAAAAATTATCATTTCATACACCCATAAATGGGAGGTTATGAGTGGATTATATAAAAAGCTATTGAAAACCCTTTCATCACAATCAAAAATATTGTGGTAAGTCTATAAGTCATTGCCAAAGGTAATGAATAATATGCAATCTGATTTCTGCAAGTTGAGCTGACTGGCGCCTTTGAAACCAGTTTTGGTACCAGTATAAAACACATTTCTGTTGGTTCAAGAAACCAGATGCAACAATGTAAATTTAGCTTTTGAACCAGATATAAAAGTACATTGGGTAAAACATCTGTCTGTCATTAATTTTCTTCTGCAGCAGAAAACCAAAGAATAGCCCTCCAGGTGACCCCAAGATGTGTATATTATTCACAGTATAGCAGTCATTTCATAGAGTAACTGCTGTGTTTAGCTTGGATCCAGACCTTAAAATTTTCTAACATAGTCTAAAAGTATGATTTGAACCAAATGGGATACAAGGATTTTCAGTCTGGGTTTATTTTCCTTTTGGTAAGTATATTCCATATATAGTCCTCCTTCTAAAATGAGAATTCTTGCATATGTAATATAAGAAGCAAGGCAAATTTTAGAAATACGAGGCCTACCAAATAGCTTTCAGACCTAAGAACTAATAATTCAACAAGACAACAAGATAAATATGAAGGCACAAGTACAATAAACTCTACCCTTTCTTCAAGAAAAAAAAAGGAGGGAAATCAAGAATAAAAAACTGTCTACAAAACAGTTTGCAAGAGTTCTACCTTTTTAAGCCAAGAAATTTGCAAGTTGAAGCTTTTACTAAACCTATTCTATTACTTTAAATAGGTGCATAGTTAAAGACTGACAGTGGATCAGATTTTAAAATACCCCTTTCATATAGATATCTTCCAAAATGTTTCTCGATTCACGCTGTAGATGAACTATTCTTCCCCTGGACAAGCCAGCAAAAATTTCTGTATAAAATCAGAGGAGGGAAGGATACCTGAGACACACATGTTGAAATTCTGTTTAAATAACACTATTATTAGACTTTAATACAAAAACAAGAGGTACTTCAATTCTAGCAATCAGATCAGTCATATTTGCTATGGCACCGCACAGCGAAAGGACGGCCTAAGGTAACCAAGCTCAATTTACAAGTTGTAAAACAAGCCTGGTATCTTGAATGTAAAAGGTAGAGGTTCTTCCAGAAATCACTGGCTCAAAGTCATTTGCTCCCTTAACAGAAGATTCTCTTTAATTCATAATTATACTACATTTGGGTGTAAACTTTTAGTGTGGATTTTTTCCATTGCTGTCACTTCTGGAATATGCAGACATGCCTTTATTGTCAGTGAAAAAGCCATGGTGATATTTCTCTCTACTAGGAATAACAAGTAATAAAAGAACATAGCAAACGGAGAGAGATGACAGGGGACAAGCAATGCCCACTGTTAGCTCCCACTGAAGAAAAGTCTTAAATCATCAAAAAAGAGAGAATGAACCATTGCTTCCCGATTGCAACATCAGTTTTCAGATATACACAGAGAAATGCAACACGAGAAGTGCCTAAATATGTTACAATCCATGGGGTTTGTAACCCAGCTCTACAGCCATTCCTTTTTTGTATAAGCAAGAAACCTGAGAAGTCCAATTTTAATTCAGCACATATTTCTGCTAATGATACCTTTCAGGAAAGGAGGGGTTTGCTTCTTTTTGTGGGATTTCTATTATTCTCTGTTTCTGTTGGCTGGTAGCAATGCTATGCAACTTTGTTCTCTTGCTTTTCACTTTCTTGAAAATTGCATTTCTATTATTTTCTAGACTGGAGTTCCTGGCAATTGATTTGTCTCAGGATGTAGATTTTTGGTTACAAAACAAGAGGAACAAAAGGGATCTTTTCTATTAGCAATTATGTTGTAACTGTGTATCTCTGAGAAGTTTTTTCCTAACAAATTTTTTTAAAGAATATTTCGGGCAGCGTTCAGCAAAGCAATTTATTAAAGTAATTCTTTTTAAATCCTAGTCTCCGAGGTTTGCACAAAAGCACATTTTTCTGTGAAATTAATGCTTACAGGAAGATCAGCAGAAAACATTCATAAATGCCTTTCACTAAGACTGACAGAAAATTAGCATAAAAATTCATAACCTTTCGATAAATAGGGACATGCCATACACAAAACTCTGCTTGTTTCTCTAGAGGCACTGGATGTATCTTTGTGAGGTTTTTGAGACTCTGAATCTCTGTAGACTTCCATACTGAGATGATTTTAGTGCAGGACACAGTAGGCCAGGCATGCTTTCCAAAAATACCAAATTGAGATTACATAAAATGAGTGGAAAGACTGAAAAAGTGAAAGGTTTTGATCAAACAATTTATGGTATTTCTGGCTGTGAATGCAAATGAAATAATATCAGTGACCTTAAAAATGAACTGAAGCATGGGATTCTTGGAGGCATGGAGTCAGAATGGAAGGGTTTTTTCTCTGAGGGTGAAATAATGCTTGGACTAGAGCTTTTCAATACATTGTGCTCAGTAAATCCAGTTCAGGGACAAAACTCCTGCAAGAATCTTTGATTTCTGGCATGAAAACTACTATGTTGAATTAGTAAATCATTCTGCAGTAAGTTACGTTGTCAAGGCTTCAGAATGCTTATTTTCTGGAGATTTGTACTCACTATCATTTTCACAGATGTTAAGTAAATAATAAAGGAGGTTGTTCTGAAGGGTGCTTTATTTTTCTTTCTTATGTAATAGGCATGTTTTGTTTCAATTGTTTCTCATAGGAAACAGCCGATATTAGCAGTACCCAAACTGTGGAAGAAATGTCAACAGATGAGACATGGAAAAAACTTCCACCCTGCTAAATGTATTTTTTTCCTGTATCATATGAATACTTTCCCAAGAAACCTTGAAATACAATACGTCCACATTTGCTTTTCGTACTGTTATCCAGTATCAAGTACCTTACAAGTGATGGGTCCCAAGCTTTATCCCAGTCCTTGCCTGGATCACTGTACCTGGCTTGTAAAAGAGACCAGGCCTGCAATATTTTGGGCAGAAAGCAGAAAATGCAGACCTTCATCTGCCAGGTGTTTCCCAAGACAGCAGTTCAGGGCTTTTGCCTACCTCCCTCCACATCAGCCTCCCCCCAAAATTGTTCATTTCTCCAGAGCTCTCCTTCTTTTTCACAGAAGGTGATGCCTGACAAGAGCTTGTTCTTCTCAAAGATGAATACCTTCTTCTCTCGGGAACAGCTTTGCAAAGGATACTTCCGATTCTATATAAATAGTGGGTTTGGAAGCCAGACTTTTCTCTGTCCCTCTCAGCCTGGAACTTGATTCCAAACACGTCACGTCACTCTGTGCAGGAGGAACACCAAACATGTTCCAAATCTGAACTGACATTAACAGAAAAACGGAGATGGCTGGTTGGTGGGTCTCCTGGGAATAGCCTCTTAAGAGTGCCTCCCAGGATAATTTAGTAAAAACAATTTATCTGCAAGACCATTTCTGTTCCTAAGAATTAACCAAATAAGCCAGCCATAGTCTCTTTCACTCTAAGGAGAAATATAAAATACCACATAATGGTTGTTAAAGCTTTTGAGAATGAAAAGCTAATAAGAGGCTATAGACATGGGTTTCTAGATGGATGACACAGAGAAAAACGCATGAAGTCTCCCTTGTAGGTTTTTTTACAGTCACCCTCTCCACACAGCACTGATACCAGATGCACTACAGAAATGACCACCATCACAGTATCATTGGTGTGTTCATGGACCTCAACTAGTCCCTGGTCCAACTCTCCTCAGAAGCTGGGAAATCACAGCAGCCATGATTTTGAGTAGCCACATCCTGAAAACTGATAGGATGGAGCGTCCACAGCCTCTCCAGTCATCAATGTTTTGGTTGTGCCTGGAGCAAAAGCCTAGAGAAAAGTGGCTGGAAATGAACTGCAGCAGCTCACCTGACTTCAACTTGGCTAATGCTAATTTTGCTTTCAACTAAGTAATGCTTTCATGGTGTCCAAGTGCTAGGGATGGAAGAATAAAGGAGAGGATGTTTTTCTTTTTCCCTTGTCCAGAACTGGAGATATTAGAAGTTACAGGCTTTTATCAGGCTGTCGCAGTAGTTTTGCACAACAGATATCACAGCTAGCACAGAGGAAAAACACCATGGTTGTTTACTGTCTGTCCGAAGCTTAATTCAGTCTAAACTCACCAGTTACTCTGAATCACTCTTAGTTCTGTCAAGTGACACATAACAAAGAAAACTCGGAACAGGAAGTATGTATCTAGAATCTAAAACTAGGAAAAAGGAAAACTGTATATTACCATGGATTTTATTCTATGCGCTGAGCTCAGCAGGCACTTCATCACTGTCCCAACCTGCTGTTTACTTCCTCTCCCATATCCTGCAAAACAGCAGCATTTGCACCCAAGACCGGGATCATGCAGTCACCAAATGGTTTGGGTTGGAAGGGACCTTTAAAGGTCATCTAGTCCAATCCCCCTGCAGTGAGCAGGGACATCGTCAACTAGATCAGATTGCTCAGAGCCCCATCCAACCTGACCTTGCATGTTTCCAGGGATGTGGCATATGCCACCTCTCTGGGAAACCTGTGCCAGTGTTTCACCACCCTCATCATAAAAAATTTCTTCCTTATATCCAGCCTAAATCTATCCTCTTTTAGTTTAAAACCATTACCCTTTTCCCTGTCACTACAGGCCCTGTAAAATATGGCTCAAAGATTCCCACGGATTGTCACTACCCTTTCCCCAGCACTAATAAACACCATTATGAAAAAGCAAACCATGTGTCACACTCATCACACCGAACACATCTCTTGCATTCATCCTGCAGTATTCACACAGTGATATTAGACATGTAGTATACAGCTGTCTCATACACAATTATTTCTCTTTCTCTCATAAAACAGGGGACTTCTCACAACAGTTGCTCTGCTGTGTTATCTATGAATAGGCAACCATGATGACTTATAGAAGTGTGCATTGGGTTTTGCTCATAAAAGAGTTTAAAGACTCATCCAAAATGTTTTTTTTTAATAGTGTATACCCTGTTGTTTTACCTTCTGAAGACTGCTCGCTGGACAAAGCTTTCCTTTCACACATCTGGCTGCTATGTACACCTCTCCTTCGAAATTGTTCCCATGCTTTTGAGGCTCCAGTTGCTGCCCTATTTCTGCATCAGTTCAGTTGCCAAGTAAATTGTATTCAATCAAAAGCACTAGTCAGGGTTTGGCAGCTGGCACAGCAGTTCACAAAAGCACGTAGGAGTATAAGTAGATGACAGCTACACAGTTGCTTTCCAGCACAGAAGCAGCAAAAATAATATGCGTGCAGCGGGTAACAGAGTTGGGCAGGCTTTCAATGACAGCTACGAACCTCTGCAGTTAAGGTAAGCAATCATTTAATTTTCTTGCAGAGAGGGAGATGATTGACTTTTCATTCTAAGAGGCCCTGAGAAGGCCAGCAGAAAAAAAGCAATATCAAAAAATAATGTAAATATCCAAGCCAAGATAGGCTTGAACATGCCAGATAGCCCGTATTCACAAGCACAAGCAGGAACTAAGCAGATCAACATAAGAATATCTAAATAAAGTGCCTTTCTCTGGGCACCACAGAGCAGCTTCACAGAAATGGTAATAAACTCCAACACGAACACTTGGACACAGATGATGCCCAAGCTGTACAACTGCCTGAGAAGTCCTGTTCCCAGATTAACAGTTTACTCCTCTACTTACGTTTTAAAACCAAATTCCTTACACAAGAGGACTCTGTGACCCCACTGTTAAGCACACTGGAAGATGAAGCTCCGACAACTTCCCCTCAACCACCTTCCCAGTTTCCAATGACAAGGGATATTGGAGAACTTTTTCTGAAATTATGTTCATATAAAATTTACACACGAGCTCGGGCAATGTCAGCAATTACCAGAATCAAAATTAGAAGGAGGCTTGTTTTTCTGCAGTAATTTATTAGCAGATGGTGACTTCTCTTTAGACCTTTTGAAGAAAAGTAGCCTTGTAATTGGCACTTTACTAGTTTATTAACAGGATTTTGAGAGGAATATTAAATGTCTAAACAGGCACAATTCCCAGAGTTTCACACAATCTTTACCAAATCAAAACTCTAGTGCTGAAATTTGTTTGGTGCCTTTTTTGGGACGTAAATCTCAAACTTCTGATGCTTCATGTTCTGTGTTTCTAATTTTACTACGCAGTGAAACTAGATGAGCTCAGCTTCTCAATTAAGGTCTTTGCTTGTAAAATGCCAAATGTTTTACAGTTCTCAGCAGAGGTTGAGACCTCTCAGCATTTCACCTGCATTTTGTCTGCCTATGGGTAAAACAATATCCAGAAGCTCTTCCCTTCTTAATGTGAGTATCTTCAAAAACCAGCTAGAGCAGCCTCATTTAACACATTGGCATACTCTGAGCTTGCAACCGGACCGAAGCGGCCCAGCGATTTCAAAAGTTTAAAACAGGAATAAGGAAAGAAGTAAAATGGGCCAAGATTTAATACGTCATCAAAAGAAGCAATCGAATATTAAGCGCTTAGCTATGGCTCAGAAGTCAGTAGCATCACATTCAGAAGGACACGCGGGTCAATTTGTGGCCAGCTAGCCAAGACAAACCAGACCTTCCTACAAATCAGAGAAAATACTGCCATATGTTTTAGACTCCTCTGGATTGAAAACACACTTCTCCTTGAATAATTTTTACTATTAGAAATGTGTCATATAGAAATATGACTCCTCTTGCCTAAAGGAAACACATACATCGGCTGTTTTGCTGTGTAAGGATCTGAACAATGTGTTTACACTAGGGTGATATTTCACAAACTGTGTCTCCATTACCCTCCCACTTACTGCTTGACAAAGACAGTATGAAGCCTGGATTGATGCATGGTTAACAGCAACAAAAATGCTCTATTTCAGCTAGTAAATGGAGACAGATCAAAAGGAACCCAATTATAGACAGAAAATATACATTTCTAATCTGTACATGCAAGGTAAATTACTTCTTTATATGGGCTGAAATAGCTGAGATTTCTTCAAAGCTTTTTTTGTACTGCTAAAAAGAGTACATTTATTCTTGACTTCCATCAGCATATATGGTATGCCAGAAAGCACATGAAATAATCATATGAACAAACAACTACGAGTACTTAAATGAAGGCGAAATCAATTCTCTCTCCACTTACTATTGAATGAAAACCATCCAGAAACATTAACAATTACAGGGAAAAAAATAGCCCTGAAAACTGAAAAGGAAATTAAACTATAGAATCGTAGAATCATTAAGGTTGGAAAAGACCTCTAAGATGATCAAGTCCAACCATCTACCCAACACCACCATGCCTGCTAAACCATATCCTGAAGTGCAGTATCTACACGTTTTTTTAACACCTCCAAGAATGGTGACTCAACCACTTCCCTGGGCAGCCTATTCTAATGCTCCACAACTCTTTCAGTGAAGATATTTTTCCCAATATCCAATCTAAACCTCACCTGACACACCTGAGGCCATTGCCTCTCGTCCTATCACTAATTACCTGGGAGAAGAGACCAACATCTGCCTCACTACCACCTCCTTTCAGGTAGTTGTAGAGAGCAGTAAGGTCCCCTCTCAGCCTCCTCTTCTCCAGACTACACAACCCCAGTTCCTTCAGCCGCTCTTCACAGGACTTGTTCTCTAGACCCCTCACCAGCCTTGTTGCTCTTCTCTGGACACACTCCAGCAACTCAATGTCTTTCTTGTAGTGAGGGGCCCAAAACTGAACTGAAACAATTTAATTTGCTTGTTTAACTCAAATTATGTATTTCTTCCACTGTAATGTTTTTGATTTCAATGATATTCACGTTCTCTTCTCATATACTCTTTTACATGGACATACCGACATTGTATTTGGTTCAAAGACTTTCAGACTCAGGGCAATGCATCTTCTGGAAGACTTAGCACAACAGCACCACTGTTACACTGTTCAGCGTGGCATGTATTTAAAACTGAATGTTTTAAAAGGGCACCTAGATCTGCACTATGTACCTGTGCAAACGCTGCCGCAACATCACTGGGCTATCCATATTCACAGTGCTCCTTTACCAATTCTGCAGGTCCACAGTTTTTTAAATATATTACCTTGTTTTTATTTATTCTGTAATGCTATAAATAAAAATGCCCAAGTTAAATAACCCTGATCATAAATTCAAAGAGGAAATCTACAGTTGCAGGAATTAGTTATTCAGTATTTTCAGCTACAAAAGCACGTGTATAAAATATCTCAGCGAAACTTGAACTGTATCAGATCTATAACAAAAAAAATACTGATTCCTGTCAAAAGCTGCCAACCCTCATTAATCATGTCCTGATGAATGAAACCCTATTCGTTGCCATCATCATATATTTGCTCTGAAACGGTAGAAATGTTTCAGGTTAATCTTTTTGACAAAGTAGTCAATTCAGTAAAACAATTTTCTCCATATAGCCTGGACCCTCAACCAGTATAAATTCGAGAGGCTTGGCTGGAGTCAATGAAGTTATGCTGATTTATATCAGCTGTTGCCCCAGCCAAAAATTTCTCTCTGTTTCAGTGAAAACGCATTAGTCAAAATCCTCAGGGAAGCTTGGGACATACTTTCACATGTTAAGTCAATGGTCTGCTTGAAGAGGCTTCCAAATTTATTTTAGAAGACAAGATGAAAAATGCATGGTCATGTTATCCTTTAAAATGGTGCTGTGAGGGGCTAAGCTGACCTTTGCTAAAGTGTATTTTAAGAACAAGAGTCACTTGGGGAATACTTAATGTCTTGGAATAAACATATTTAGCTGGAAATCAGACCTAAACATGAACAGCATATAAAAAAACTGGCTGTGTGTTTTAGCATACTGTACTTACAGTACCTTTTCTTTAGAAAAGAGGACATCCAGAATAAAAATGAGAATTTTGGTCTTGAAGTTTTCTTTGACCCTCTTCTAACTGAGCATGTGAAGTACAGCATCACAGCAGCAGAGCTCATGTTTAACGAGTACTGTTGTCTTACCTGATAGGCAACACTACTCCTTATTTTAACAGGCTCCAAAAGTCATTTCTAACATCACTTAGTGCTAAAACTGTTAACTGCACAAAGGAAAACATAAATGCATTGATCTTGAGTTAGGCTTTTTCCACTGTTTGCAAAATATTTCACAATAATAACTAAGGTTTGGGTTTTTTTCTTAACCAGTAGTTTATCACTGAAAGCGTGACATGTAGCAACACACAACTAAGGACACTTTCTTTGCAATCCTTTAAACAAGCCTAGGACAACCCGAAGCAGAGGCACAGCAAACATACCACTCACACGAAGACTGCAAAGCAGGAAGTTTGTATGCATTTCCTACCAAAAGTGAGGGCCAGAGCAGAGGCTGAATATTTTACCAGCTTTCAGATTTAAAGGTAATTTTTTGCTGTTAAAACACCTGATCATGTAATTTTCAGAACTGTAATTTGCAGAACTCTTCCTGAAAGGAATCACTTGAAAAAAGAAAATTCAAATTACAGACTTATTTTCAATGCAAGTAGAAAGCAAAGTGTAAGGAAAGTCATATATCAGTGATGCTGACTGTGCAGGGGCAGGATTGGGCCAGGATGTGCTGCTGGCTGAAGGTCACTCTGCACAGGCTTAGCTTTTAAATATCAGAAAAACCAACTGGGATCAACAGCAACAATAATGAGTCTAAGGTAACACATATTAGCGTGACAGAGGATTTTAGAGGGCAGAACAGGAGGTCCGTCTCCTTCCTCCATGGTGTTAACAAATATTTATACAAACTGCAACAGATTTAGGACAGGCTGAGCCAGTCTATCCAAACAGGAGGCAAAGGCAAGCTTACTCTGGAACCACCCGGAGTTTGGTATTTAATGTATCCTCTGGGGATTCAGGCCTTGCTTAGACCAAGTTAGGTCAATAAAAATGAAGTCAAGCTCCAAAAGTCTAGTAGTAACTCAGTAATTTAAACAATTAGAAAGATAAGGTTAATCATGGGGGCGAAAACTAGAAGTCGGGTGCCTGTGACAAGCCCAAACCAGACGACGTTACCATTTCCACTTCAAATGAACTGAGAAGCAAAGGGACCGTGCTGATTCACACACGGCACGTGAGATGAATTATTCGTACCTAGGAAAGCCCAAATTCACCCTCGCTGATGTACAGACACACGCCATACCCTTAAAGTGAGGTTCAACACTTACCCACACACACTCTAACAGCATTACAGGATACAATCGAAACACTGTGAAGTTTCCCCTCTTCATACAACTTAAACATTGCTGAACAACCAAGTCTGTCTCACCTTATCTTGTAAGCAGTAAGAGACCGTGCAGACAGGCAAGTTCTCCAAGCCAAGCAGTAATCAAGGCTAAAATTTATAGTGACAGCAATACACACTTCTTGAATGAACTAGCTGAGCTTATCACTGCAAATTCCTCCATACAGGGCCTGGAGGGAGACAAAGTGAACAGAAATACCCTGTCCTTTTACCCTTTGCTTTCTTAACCTCTGTGCTTGCAGCCCAGACATCTTTCTCTAGAGGTGTCACATCCATACCCCACGATCTGGGAAGTGTACATCATAGCAACACAGTGGATTCTGCAGCTGCAAAATACACTGGTGACACAGTGAAATGAATTCTGCGACTGCAAAATACATTGCCAGGAGAGAGGTCCCATGGCTTAATTTGGAAAAGATGATCAACTGTCAAGTGCTATTCTTGCAATGCAATTTATAGTAAATAAAAATACTGTGATGGTTTCTTCATTTCTGATATTAGCAGCAACTCCCCCCTTTTTTGTAATAAAAATCCCATTTCTATTTTCAATATCATTACAAACAGACATAGACTTATTAAGTGCCCTGCAAATGTATGCAGCCGCAAGAAGAAGCCACTGTCGCACAGGAAGATACAAGCATAAAGCCCTGGGCAGGATCCATTTTTCCCCCAAAAGTAACAACTTGGAAGCCTTGTATTATCTTGTAATTACAGATTAGTTTACTCCAGAAGATGACACTCAGAAACATGCGTGGATTTCCTAATACACACCAGTAGGGGGAAAAAAAGAGGAAAATTTTAATATTTATTCCTAGAAGTGCTGCACAAAACAAAAGTAAACAACTCCTCCAGTTATAAAGGCCATCTTTTATTCTGACAGCACAACGTAATGCTCCTTATGCAGAAGGAAGAGGGGGAAAAACAGGCACTGTACAATGCTGACATCCTCTTATCTATGGCAGCCTTGCTCCCTGCTCAGAAAGCACACATGATTTCCAGGCCTTGCATTCAGAGCTTTCCTCCCACAAAAAAAAAAAAAGAGAGATTAATAGACTTCCAAGATTGAAAAAAACATCAAGGAAATTCCAAAGTAAAACACCACTTGCAAACTTCATAATTCTTGCACAATTAAATACTCAGAGGTATAGAAGTCAAATAAAATTAAAACCTCCATTTGGTGCAATGCAGCCAGAATCATAATCTTAACTGTCACAATTATTTAGTGTATTTCAAATTCCTCTAATATTTATTCAAGCAGTAAGGACAAACCCTATCATTTTTTTAATAGACAAGCTGAGTCATTTTTCCCAGTATTATTTTACCTGTTAGCAATTTATTATTCAGATTAATAGGAGCGCAATAAGAAGCCATGCTGCAAAATTTACACCTGGGCTATGGAGTAGAGTTGCAATGTGCAGGAGGAGCATGGGAACAGCCTGCTTCTCACCAGGTCCTCCTCCTCATTTTTCCCATATAAATTAATAGATGGCTTGCAAGTCTGCAATCAGTGCAGACCCCTTCCTGCCTGAGCACTCCCACATCAATCCCGTTGTTATCATAAAGGCCTTAGTATAGTTGGAATAGCAGGACTTTTTTGCTTATTTAGGATAAGATTTAGGAATGTGTTCAAAAGCTTTGCCTTCAAGCTGCCAGGAAGATTAACAAAAGGAGACTTTAAATCAAGGGAACTGGCCTTGAAGCAGATAACAACACTCTGAGAAGCATGCTTGCTAACGCCTGGTTGGTTTTAGCTAGTTTTGACAAAGAAGTGATGTCCAAGGGTAACCTATCCTTCATTATAATACATTATATAATACTAAAAATCACACCCCCTAGAAAGAAGATCCCCCAGACCCCTACTCACTGAACATGCGCAGTGTGAAAATGCTGCCCAAGTGTTATGTAAATGATGTGACCAATTGGCAGCATGGGACTGCCCCAGGGGCTGGAACTTATTGATAAGAAATTGGATAAAGATTGATGCCTTTTGTGAATCAGGTATGCTAGTTTCATCTAGCATCCAAACTTGCACAACTTTGTAATAAAAAAGTATCTTGCTTCAGTGTGTGAGATTAGTCATTGCAGACTGGGAACAAACTCACATTTTTGCAGCTACACGGCAATAAATATTTCTTGCCTGTTAAAACAAATTTCAAGGCACTGTGAAAAATCAGTTTGGCAGGCACTTGGGCTGCTTTAGTCCAGTAGGTCACAGGAATTAGAGCAGCTGTCGAAGAATTGCCTCCCCTCTCCTTTGCGGGCAGCAGTAATCCTTCCTGCATGCACTCTTCTCAAGTTTTCTTTGCTTCCCCAACATGATCCTGCCTGTTGCTCATTTATCTGCAGTCCGTATCACAACGCTTCCATAATTCTTGAAGAAAGTGACTCTATAAAGATTTGGGTTTTTATTATCTGTTCCTTTCTATCACCTGCAATTTGAGACTTCTAACCATGCAGGCTTCATTCAGATGTTGCCTTGGCCAAGGCAACACCCCAGCACTCCCAGGTTACTGCTGAATGAAGAACAGGCATGAGTAACAGCCTTGACCATCAAAAAAAACCGAAAAAAAAAAACCCAAAAAAAACCCCCCAAAAACTAATTGCCATAGGGACTGAAAAAACACTACTTCAGCTGCTACCCTTGGTGCCATGGGGGTGATGGAATGTTTAGGGTTTGATGTATGCCCTTTCAACCATTGCAAGTGCCTTCTGAAGGAGAGCTGTTAACAAAAAAGGGGCTTTCCTATCAGCCATCTATTGAGAGAGGTCAAGGCAAGGAAAACACAAGGGCAAACAGACAACTGACAAAAATGGAGAGGGGAAAAAAAAAAACAGGAAGCCAAAGAAAATAGGAAGCCACAGAAAACTGAACGGCAAAAATAAAATAATTACAAAAGTACTGCTGGTTACAAGTCTATAGATATGTTTGCATGAAAAGGCTCTTCTGTCAGTTAAGACAACCTGACACTTGCAATCCAAGTGCTGTGTCATCTTTTTTCATTGGTCAGTGTTTGCATTCTGAGAGTGATCATGCTGGTGCATAGAACCTCAAAGTTATATATCATAGCCTCTGTGTGTGTGTGTATATATATATATATAAAATATATAACCCACATAACCCCAAAGTTTAATGGTATTTTGTTCCCCTCCCACACAGTTTGGCTTCTGAGAAGGATGGGGCTGAAGTCAGATCTGACCCTCTCTTGGACTTTGGATGCCTCTCCACATCAGGGATACCAGCACTTTCCAGACGGCAACACCACCATTGCAAGACTCATGATTCCTTGTTTCTACATTACTTCTGCACATAGTATAGTATTAGAATAAAAAAAGCCATCCCACTTGTAAATCAAAGTAGTTATTTTAATAAAGCAGCAGACCTGTACCGATGGTGATTGGTGGACCTTTCACAAGGACATCAAAAACCAAGCACCTCCCTGCTACATCTGTACATCCCGCACATGCCAAGAGGTTTTTGAGGTAGCTGGTTGCTGCATGCATATCACACTAAACTATATTCACTCACATGCAATTTATTTTGCTCAGCAGTCAGAAGGCATGGCATGAGGCATCCTGAGGAGGAGCAAATCAGTCCAGTCAAAATTTAATGCAAAGAAATATTTTTTAAAAAGACTTGTCTCAATGAGGTGACAAGAAGAGGAGTGACTGTTGACCTTAGGCACCGGCACAAATACCCCTGGGTGAGCAAAAGAAAATACAACTTCCCCTTTAGTGCTTGGAAACTAAGTACTTTTTGTGCTTCATATAAAGAAGCAAGCAAATTCAGAAAGTGCCCCTGCAAGAAGGATGCTGAAAAATTTTATTTCAGTATTATTCGATAACACTTTTCTTTCCTGTTGTGCTGATGAACAAGAATTTGAGTTCATTTGCTGGAGTTAATTATTTATTGTTATGAAACATTACGGCTACTTGATGGTCACTGTTATTGTAATAATTGCCGGGGAACCTGCAGCATCTTGCAGGGGCCTCTTCTGTTGTATTCAGTTCAAGAAGAAAATAGAAGTATCTGCCAATTCCGGAAAAAGTTCATCCTCTTCGTATTATCACTGCAACCATAACCTCTTCCCACTACTGGCTGCTCTCCTTTTTCCAATAAAAGGCATCAAGTACAGGTTGATTTCAAAGAGATAGAATTAAGCAGCTCCTTTCATGCAGAAAACCCTGGTGTAACCAATATCGCTCAAGTAGCTCAAGTACTGGCAAGCCGATTGTCCTTGCCTTCTCCACAAACAACCACCCCCATTCCCAAGAATAGAGCACACCACACACACTAATAAATAAATCTAAAATAATATTTGTGTAATTATGTGCCTCAGTATCCCTCCCCAAATCTAACAGAGCCATTGAGCTCATTGCCTCCATCAACCTCTGACAAAACACTGCTAGCGCGTTTGAGATTTGGGGCTTAGGCTGCTTGTGGTGCTTTGCCAGAAGGCTCTTCCGAGCTGAAAAACGAGAGGAAAGAGGAATGCAGCAAACACTTGAGGTCTGTGAACCCTTCGCTGCTCCCCAGCCAAACAAAAATAAAAACTGCAGGCAATCAGCATGTCTCTGGTCTTTCATCCTGCAAGAGGCTAAACTGTTGCTCCTTCTGTTCCAGGAAGGAGGGAAAAAAAAAAATAAAATAAAAAAGGACAAAGTGAGCACAGTTTCTTTGCAAGGTCTCGTAACATTAACCCCAGTAAGACAACTACCACATTTCGGCTGTTCTCAGGCTGCAGACACACACCGCTGGCTGCATTTCAGTGAAAGTGGGAAAGTCTGTCCTTAAAGCAGACAGCAACACAATATCACAGTGAGAAAGCAGGTTTTCACCAACTCTAACAACTAATGCAACCCTGTTGCTTCTTGACCCCAGGCTCAAACTTTGAGGGAGAGAAAGTGAAAAACAAGGTTGGGGTGAGCATTCATTTTTTTTATAAAACATTTTGTTACTTTAAACTAAACATGTAAATCTGACTATCATTTGCTTCAGCAGAAAAGGAGCAATTAGATTTGGAAAAGTGTAGCCAGCAGTGAATATGCATACAAAGTAACTCTGGAGTGTAAACAAAGCTGGTTTAAATCATTCCACTTTATTCTTTTTCATTAGTTTGCAGAGATTATATTCAACTATTTGCTTTTTAATCACATTTGAAAACATTAATCTTGTATAAACAGTCCTGATTTGAAGTGCAAACACTGCTTGATTAGAACTAGTGGGGAAATGATTTTAGGTCCTGTGGAAAATGAGCCTGCTTTCGTTTCAGACTGAAAACTACTTGCAGTGCAAAGGGCATTCATTTAATTCCTGGGGAAAATAAAAATCCTGAAGATGAAAACAAAAAATGCAACTACCATGCAAGGTGGATCCAGGTTCTTTCAAATTTCTTGAGGACAAGGTAAATGGAGAGGTAAAAAGGTGAGAAATCATTCCTTTCAAGTGACGTGCTCCTCTGGAGCGATAACCCTGTGCCTCTGGCCAGGCTGGGAAGCCGCCCTGCAGGAAGGGTCCTGGGATGACACTGGTGCCCAGCAAAAGCAACCAGCAGCACATGCTGTGGATAAATACAACATGAAGTGAGTATGTTCCATCTATATCTCACACAAGCATACCTTTCAAAAAGTCCAGAGCCTACAAAAAGCAAATCCTTTGGGGAAATAAACAACATTTACGGATTGTAGACTAATTTAAAAGAAAAAAAAAAATACAGCAACAAGTAATAGTGAGAAAACCAGAACCTAAGGATCAAAAAACTTTTTTTAAAAATCTAAGTCAGGATACACAGTCTCTCTCTGTTCATTGCCATGTTTTCTTCTGGTCAAGAGATCTGTCCTATTTAAATTAAATGAAGAAAAAAAAAGAGAAAATAGAAGAGGCGGTATTATCTCCAATGTCACTCTTGTCAGAAGCTGTTGCAATTAGATATTCACAATCATGCTCCCCTGTTAAATTAGCAGGGGCTGCTGTGAATTACTAAGCATTGCCTCGGTGGAACAAAAGGGTGGGAGAAGACACAGCCTCTGAAAAGCTTAACTTAGAAGAATAAGACTATAACAGGTACATTAATAAGCCCAGTTTCTGCAAAAGATGGACTTAGGTAGGAGGTTATTTAATCAACGCACACATTTACTTAAGAAAGTCAAATGGCAAGTTATTCTGAATGAAGGAAAAGAATACAAGAAGTAATGGGAGCATTTAGGGAGACATATCAATAAAGATAACTCATCAAACAGCCACTCTGGTCATTTGAGACCATATTACCATTACTTAACCAGCCCAAACTACTGACCACTGTGCTGAATTTTCACTGATGCATTGAACTGGCTTTCTGTAAAGTCCCAGCCCTACGCAGCTGGCAAAGCCTGGGCACAAACACAATACATAAAGATGGAACTTTTTTTCACTGTGGCTTTCTTACCCAATGCCTGGTAGTCTCCTCTTCTCTAATTAAACAAACATGTCTCCTACAGCTTACCAAAATACCTACTTTGTGCATTCAGGTCCTGAATGAAGCTCTAATGACCAGTCTGTAGCATATGCTTGTACTCAACACTACCAAAATCTTCCCTTTGCTTTCTTCCTCCAAGTTTAATTTTTTATTGAGGAAAAAAAAAAAAAAGAAAAAGGTTTGTGTGATTCAAACCCTCTGAAATATCCTGAAGAAACAGAGGCTGTTTGACTTGGACCTTTATGCAACACAACACTCCAGCTTGAGAACAACAGGCAGATATGCAGACAGAAGAGTGACCTTTGCCCCAAAATTTGTAATCTATCTTATGTACTCCCAGCTGTCCTCAGTATTTGCCATTACCTTCTGTCTTGTACCGTCATTTCTGGACTCTCAAGTTATCTGAAGAGCACAAATAAAGGTGCACAAAAACAGCTACCTTTCTTCTGAAAGTTTTCAGAAATGCAGTATTCATAAGGGTAAAAACAGAGCCAGCAAACTTTTCATCTTTTATTCATTTGACAATCTAACTGTAAAAGAATTGTGAAATTGAAAATTAAAGTTTGGATAGACACAGGAAAGCAATTCAAATGCAAATATCACCAGCTTGGTGCAAAGACAATAAAATTCAACACATGGACATCAAACTACAACAAAAAAATCATTAAAAGAGGTGTCAGAATAGACAAATAATGGAGCAACCTGGTTCTAAACACGATGTCAGAAATTTCAGTAGATCTGCTTCACAAAATAATCAGGAACTAAATACTTAATGTAAAGCTTCATCAGATACCTGGCACAAAGGTGAAACATAAGAGTTACGCCAGGCATTCGCTCTCTTGGGGTTCATCTCAATTAGAAAACTCTCTCTGTGCACCTATACAGAGATTTTTCATGCACCTGTACACAAACCCTCTCTCACTGGGAACATTTTAGACATTTAGCAAGGCCAGCTATCACTTTTCTCAAACAAAGTAAGTCTGAATTGGTGAGATTTACATCAGCAAAATGTGTCTGCATTGCAGGAGTTCTCCATCTGGTTGGTTTTCTGCTCTTCCCTGCTTTGGGGTTATCAGTACCATTGCCAGGCTTCCTTCAGGAGTGAAGATGCAATTCTGGATTAGCGGCTCCGTCTCTCTTCACAATGCCTCGTTCATCCTCCTGAAGCTTGATGAAGTCATTGTCTTGAGTGCTTCAAGAAGTGAAGAACATATCAATTTCCAGCCACAACTGCTGCACTTGCATGCTAACATTAGCCAGTGGCTGGCTGCATTAGCTGGCATCTGAAAGAGCCACCAGGAAGAGCAGGAAGGATAGACAGCTCCTCATATGCCTTGTCCTCAAAGTCTGAAAGCTTTGAGGCTCCACAAATGTAGTGTGAAATACAGGATGACTTAACACAGGAAGTATTATTCACTGTAGTGTGAAGATGATCCAGAATACACACTTGCCCTTCAGTTCATCAAAACCACTTCGCACAAGCATCCCAGAATGATTTCAGGGGACAAAGAAATGCCTGGCTCCATCAAGACTTCTGATAATGCAGAGAAGTAGGAGGGAGGTTAAAATTTACCTTGGCATAATCAAAAAGATAACAGAGCTCCTTGCTTCACTCTTGTACAAAGACCTGAATTCCAATACTGGTGAAGCAAACATTTTCAGCTGATCAACACCGCTGATGAACCCAGTATATCCTCTGTCCCTCCTTGGGGACCTACAGCCAAAAGCAATCTCCAGGAGGATGTACAGCCATTTGCGATCACTATGTCCCAGACCTGCACACAGCTCACCAGTCTCTCCTTGCAGGAAACACAATATACTTCAGTTAATATGCAAGACAAAAGCCCATGCTTTCTGAAATACTGGAAATGAGCATCTTCCAGGAAAACAAAAACATAATAAACAGCCTAATAATGCCTGCATACTTCATCTCCATCACACATAAGCAAAGCACAGATTTTCTGCTAGATCATATTCAGTACACAAATCCACTTCAAAACATAAGCTCATAAGTATATGGTTACAGCTCGCCACAAGTTTTGGGGGCTTGTTTTTGTTCAGGGTTTTTTTTATTGAAAGGGTAAACACTGAGCAACTCTGGATGTCTTCTGAAAGCATGAAATTGCTGCCAACTCAAATCTGAATCAGCAATTAAACAGCTCTACAAATTACTTTGATGTCTGAAGAAAAAAAAACATCCCAACACTAGCCAGAAATCTTTGAGAATATGGGATGAATCACAGCAGTGACGTTGCTGTTGTGCTTGAAAAGACGCAGTCATGATTACGTGATGCTATCAGACGTCCCAGAACAATCACTCAGCAATACATATTTTTTTGGTAGCTGCTTTTGAGAGCTCTTCAGGTGTAAGGCTGGTTGTAGACCAATTTATTTTTGGCTGAGAAACAAACATTCTCACTTCATCAGCTACTTGATCTACCCATTAAGTAGCTAACTCCTCTTAAATCGTGGTTTCTTTTTCTTTAAAGTACCCTCCAAAAAGTAAACAAATATACTTAAAAGGTCAGAGACAAGTTTTCTTTCTTACACATGAAAGATGGAGGCATTTTTAAGCCTACCAATATCTTCAAAGCCAGTCTCCGGCATCACCTTCTAACAGCTGGAAGAAAACAAAATGCCTTTCTGCACCTGTTTTTTTTCTCTTTCTAAATGAAACAGTTGTTTCCTGATCCACTGAAAAATATGAAACAGATAATGAATGATAAACAAAACTGTTTCCAGATTAAGAAAAAGGGACTGTATGAGCAAATGTAATTCATCTGATGTGGGAATGGAAGACTGCATCAGAAATACATGGGGTGCTAAGTTGTCTCACCAGTTCTTGAAACAGAAATTATCATGTATATTAGTATGTCCAAAAAGTGAAGCAGATGTTGTCATATTCTTGTTTGCTGTAGGAAAAGGGGATCTGCATCTCCTCTGGATTTACTCCCCTGTTGAGACCCAGCAGGTGGAAAACCATGCTCGTTGAGACAGGATTGAAATAGGAAGGAAGGATGAAGGAGAAACTCCTTGAACAAGGAAGATGCCTTGGTTTTCTTGCACACAAGCACACACACTGTCCTTTACACAAGAGGAGAGGAGCACACTGGTCATGACCACCTTTCAGTCAATTTTCCAAGTTACAGATGCACAGGAAGTGCTCTTGAGGTCCACTTAGCAGCACCTGCCCAACCCAAGATGGCTCACCATCATCACACTATGCAGCAGGCCTGGTGGGAGGGATAAGAGCGTCATGGAGGTGGGAGCACCTTCCCACATCTCAGGCTAAACTGAATAAAAGAAGAAAAGAGGTTTCATGCAAAGGCATGGTGTGAGAAATGTGCTAGAGAAAGGCTTCACAGTCCCACGAGGTCTGGCCAGCCACTGTTATCCTTGGTCCCATTCACCTGCAAATTGATCACCAAGAGCTACCGCAGCCCTACAGCCATAGCAGATTAGGCTAAGCAATAAAAAAAGGTGAACAGAGGTGAATGACAAGCCTGAGGCTTATTTCTGTATATGGCTTTTATGCAACTCCTGCTGAGCGCAGGCATGTGCACTGTTTCAGAGCAGCCATTCCCTGTGATGCCAGTTCTACAGAAGAGCTGATTTACACTGTCAGATGGGTGTACCAGCACCCAAATGGACTATAAACAAGACTTGGCATACGGTCTGTCACGCACGAAAGGAAACCAAGATAATGGAGTGCAAGTCCGCAGAAGAAAATGTGATTTCTTTCCAAGCAAAAGAAATTTGAAAGTACAATAAAATCTTCACCCACTTAGTCCTTCTGCAGGGTTTGGACAATCATGCATGCCAAAATTAAATTTCATGATTTTTACCTGGATTACTGGTGAAAAGACTGTGAAATTGTCTAATATACATTCACTCAGGACTCTTCACAAAGGGTGCCATTGACTAATTCTTGGTCTGCAGATCACTCAGAACAGATGCATTGAATACTTATAACCTGAGCATATTAACTCAGCTGTCTGCATGAAACCTGTTTGCTTGTAAAAATAAATGTCTTTTCCCAACCAAGACAATTTGGCTTGGTTTTGCTCCTTTCAAGAGTATATTTAACCCCCTTTGCTCTTTAGGAAGGTGTTGTGCTTTCTGGGCACACTGGTCTGTGGGTGCTAGTGAGACTTTAGATTTACAGCACGTAAACCCTTAGATTTACAGCACCCTCGTCATTTTGCTGAATCACATTGGACTCGGCCTTGGAGACTTAGTTTCAACTTCCATGCCAAGGCAGTATTGGCTTGCTCATGCCACCGAGTCCTATTCCTTCATCCTGGTTACAGTTTACTCACTTGTAAGGTTTTATGCAAGTTTATTATACTTCTTGTTCATCCCAAGGCTGATGCTAAGACTGGGCATCTACACGGTACAGAGACTCCATACCCCAAGCTCCTCTTTCAAACTGGATCAGACAATATAACCAGAAATTTTCCTCCTACAAGCCTTGCCTTCCTTTTAGACTAAAGTAGGTAAAATTACTTTATTACCAATACCATTCTGTCATTCAATTATAATATTCAGTAAAAGCCTTTCTGTCCATCTTTGCTATTTTTCCTCAACTGCTTTATCTGTTTACTGATCATGGGTTTTCCCCATTCATTCAGATGATGTCCCACATGGGATTACACTATTCTGCAGGCTCCCACAGTGCAAGAATCGATATCTTTTGAAAGACAAACTTAAACTGCCTTCTTCTGAAGCCTGCATTACCTTATCCTCTCCTCTCTGCAAGCCTTAGCTGTGTTGGCTGTGAAACAAAATCATTTCCGAGGTCAATAACCTGCACTGGATAGCTGATGGGACAATTTCGCACATCTTATAAAATAGATTCCTCTAGCTCACACAGCAGCCTAAATAGTTGTTCATTGGCATGATTAATACACCGAATGTATGGGCAATTGTTTAAGCTCCATTCCCATTTTAGGTTATGGAATTGTTTTTGCTGACGTTGTTCGTTAAATTAAGACCATTTCAGATTGCCTTGAAATGCAAATTCTTAGGGCAGCTTAGCGACAACAGCTGAGAGGGCAACTATTACAATTACAGAAGGAAGAAAAAAGGAAGGATTTAAAAAAGTCTCCCATGAGATCTTTGTTAAAACATGTTAACATTATCTGGCTGCTCTCATGTTGTAAGAATTAGGTTTTACTTTGGTAAAAAACACTGGGCAAGAGCAGGAAAACTAGGTAGGACTAGGAAGTGCAAGATGCTGTTTTAGTGCCATGTCATGGATCCTGAAGCCCCTTTTCTCTCTCTCCAGCTGGCTTCAAAATAACAGCGGTTTAGGACACATTGAGTTTTTGAGGCTCTGGGTAGAGAGGAAGATGCGTATTGCCAAGACTATAAGAAGGGGTGATGCAGGGAGTCCTTGCTGTAACCTGGGTAGCAGGTTTAGCGGTGGGGAATAAGGCTGGAAAGATGCATCAGGAACCCTACAACGCTTATGCAGATATTCAAGCATGTCAATTTGGGCATTCAGGTTTCAAAACTGTGGTATCAAGTTTACTACAAAATAAACTAAAAAAAATATTATTGCTACAAAATATCTACCTCTTCTGGGGTGAGAGAAACCTTATGTCTGCACCAGTAGTACAAATACTGCTCACAGAAAGCATAATTAAATGCAGTGCGTCCAATTCATAGGGAGGGTACCCTGCCTAAAAACCTGGGTTAATTCTTGCAGGAAAAGCATAAGCAGAGCAAGGCTACAGAGCAGAATTTTTAGCCCATCAAGCAGGCAATTGCCTGGGGATTTGTGGGTGCTGCAGATTGCTCCCCAAGATACCTGCAGAGTTTTAATGTCTGCAGCACAGGCCCTGGGGGAAGGAGCCTAGAGGGTCTGACCCTTACGGTGCCGCTAATGCACTCTTCAATACAAAGGACACTAATAAAGCATGAAGCCAGGCATCAAGTCAAACACTGATGTTGCTTGGCATATAAATTAGTATCCCTCATGAAAGAACTGATTTTATCATCTAAAAAAAGTTCAGTTCTGCATTTAATACTTTGGTTATCATGCAAGAAAAGTCCTTTACAAGCTCCTGCTGGAAATCTCAACCACACCAGGAAATTCGGAATGTAACATGAGATCAAGAAAAATCATGCAGTAAGGACTATGTGGCAAACTGACAGATAGGAGATCATTCACGAAGGACATAGAGGAAAAAAATGTGGATATCCTTAAAGACAGAGATCAGTTAGCCAAAGAGTATAAAGTGTTAGTACTGCTCTCACTCAGCCAGATGTTTGGTATGTTGAAACAGTCTGGAGGGTGGTTTTTTATTTTGGGTTTTTTTTTGTTTGGTTGTTTGTTTTTTTTAAGATCAAAAGTCAATGAATTACAATGAAGCTCTAAACTGTTCCGCTCTGACCATACAAAAAAATAGCAAAGTGTTACTGTCCAAATAACGCCTTTCCAACCAGAAGGGAGTGACTTGCTATGGGACAGTAGGTTGGCACATTTCATAAGTACTGTGCAAGTCAAATGGAAATCCAAATTTACTTAGCATGTGGCCTTGATAATGACTCTATTATCAAAGTTTTTAATTTGCAGGGTCCCTCTGGTTGAACTTACCAGAGCTAATAGTTCCTCTTCCCTGGGAATAACGTAGAAGACAAGATGCAAGCACTTCTTCTTCTTCAGTAAGAGGACTTTAAATTCAGAAAGAACAAAGTCTTAATCCCAAGTCCTGAGTGATGTACGGATGGATGAAACTTCCGAAAAAAAGAATGCCATGAACTGTTTCTGTTCAAAAGCATATTAGAAGCGCACTGTCTATATTCTGATATAGCAGGAGGACTCCTTGTTTCTCTGTTCTTTTCTTTTTTTACTATGCAATTAGCCACCCACAGAAGTGTGGGGCCTGAGACATGGAAACATTCTTCATACACACCAACAATGCAGTCAGTAGAAGCAAGTCTCCAGACTCCATACTACAGGTACTTTTAGCCTTCTCCAATACATACCAGAGGAAAAAGCACTCGGTTTCTCTGTTAGGTGACTTAAGGCTTTCACAGACAGATGTACCACCTGTATATCCTTTCCTACAGCAGAATAAGCAACGAGAAAGCTGAGGCATGTTGCTTAAACCATCATGCTTTTTCATTAACAAACCAGCAGTCAAAGTTTAAGTCCTTCACCAGATCACACGTTTAGGAGTTGTTTTCTCCCTACCAGCAAGAAATAGTTTTCACACTATTTTTGTGATGGACACCCTTGAAGAGGAACTGGGTTGTCCATTCCTCCAGGCAGCATGAAGAAATGCTGGGTGAAGTCAGCATCCCAGCAAAACTTTATGCAAAGCCCACCATCTGGAACTGGGAAAGCACAATTCGCAGAGCTGATGTGTTTTAAGCACTCAGAGAATTTAATTTAGGTTGACTTGTAAAGCAGATAAAAGTCATGAATTTCCAGCAAGCAACACTCCCTTCACCAGGGTGAGACAACTGCCAATTAAACTACTGAAGCTGTGACACACGGTAGCAATGACTGGTTTTAGAAAAGCCAGCTCAGTCTTCTTTTCTTCATTCTGGTCTGTTCAACTTTCATGACTTAGAGAACTTCAACTTCACTAGGAAAACCAGGGCATTTTCATAGCTTTCAGTCCTGACTGTATGACAGAATGATGTTAGAATTCAAAGCAGTCTGGAGAGATCAGCAGCAATATTTTAGCACATTAGCAATCATCTGTCATCATGAAAGCTAATTTTTTTCTCATGATAGCCTGAGATGAAGCTATGATGTTAAACAGTTAAGTTCACACCTGCTCCCAATCTATTCTGGTCAAGTTAATGTGGTAATCACTAGGCTTAACCAGAGGGGAAAAAATAGCGGGAAAATGTTGGTAAAACACTTAGATCAGAAGAAACATAGTAGCTATTAATCCACACAAAGAGTAGATCAAATGGGTTGCCTTTCTGGTTCTTAAAGTGTTGCCTTTTCCAGAAGCTTACACTTCAAACTTTTCAGGAGGAAGGACATCCATTGACAAGCGACAATACAGTCTCAGAAGCCATCAATGATATATTCTAAATATGCTGCGTATAGCAAAGATAGTAAAAAACAAACAAACAAAAAAAGCCATGCAAGGAAATAACTAAGTCAAATTAATAAAACTACAATTTTCCAGAATGAATGTTCGCTTAAGGATATATTCATAGTTGAAATTTAAAAGTGTTTCTACATTTTGCCAAGAATGTCCTGTGTGAAATTTGTGTACAGAGTTTGACTGACATTTTCTTAAGCATAAAACACTGAGAATTGCTACGACTTCTACAGCAAACTTCCATTTCTCTCATATTACTAGGTTTGAATAGCAGGTAGCGTAACCCTTTCCATTGCATGCCTAGTGCCAAATGCTTTCTTGCCTGACTTGCACCCCCAGTCCCTACGTTAGCTGGTTGTTACTGCACTGCCTCCTTTCAGCAGAGGCATCCTGCTCCCAGAGGGATTTTGCTCCACTATAAAGCAAAGATGATGGGCTGCAACAGAAGAGTGGAACTGCTTGGCTTAGACATACCCAGTCCCCTTTTAAGCCTATTTAGGTTTCCGGCCTTTTTATGTGCTGTTAGCATGACTTTCACCACTAAAAAGGGCATTTTTTCTGTTGAAGCTTGTTGCCTGTTCAGGTCTGTTCATGCCTCCCATTTCCTGGATGGTGGAAACCCGCCTCATCCCTGTCATTTTTTCATTCTCTATTTGCCTTCTCCACAATATTTTTAATCTTTATCATCTCCTTGCTCTTTCACTGCCTCTTTCTTAGCATTTTCTGCAACTATTCCATAAGTCTGACTATCCCTTTATCTACAACATTTTGAACTTTCACGGTGCCTTTTTAATACAGGATCAGCATTGCAGAGAGCACTTAACATGGGGACAAACCAAGATCCTATACCATTCTGTACTGATATTTTTTAATTTATTTTGAACTCTTTTCTCAGTTAAACCAAGCACTCTGTTGGTTTTGGGTTTTTTTTGCTTACCACTGGACACAAGGATGTACAACCAGGGCACACAGGAATGACAGTTCCAACCTTTCTCTCCTGAGTACAGCAGCTAATTTAAATCCCATCACTGTGTGTATGCACTAGAGCTGCTTCTTTGCAGCTACTGACATCAAGCTTCACCTTTTCAATCATCCAATCACTTCCTATATATGTCTTTTGTGTACAATATTCCTTGTACCTGTAAAAGTGTAATTCATACAAACAGGTGCTCAGGAAAACAAACCGCCCATTTTGCCTAGGGCACTGTTTAAAGTGTTACATTATGAAGTGCAAGCATTCCCAGATTTATTCTTGAGGACCTGTATATAGTAAATGTACTCAGTTTACACATTCCAAAACTATTTTGCTTAATGCCAAATTAAGAAAAACTTGATCTGGGATCTTAAAAAGTAAAAACCACTGCATTTTCCCCAGCTTTGGGGTCAGCACCAGTAATACCCAGCTGTAAGTGGATGCCTTTGCTGAGGGTGCAGAAGACCAAGTGGAACCAAGCTGATTCTATGCTCAGAAAACTTAGGTGAGCAAAACAGGCAAAGCTTATTTTTGTTGGTAAAGTAAGCAGATGATCTAAAAAACATAGGAAAGCCTGCTGTCCTATCCCAAAGCTCACTACTATTAGCCAGCCAGCACAAAACTCTTCCACCAGCACAGGATGTACAAAGTCAACACATTCAGCATTCACATGTATTTGTTAGAAATTCTACAAGAACTGACAAATGAGCTACGGTTGTGCCTTTTTTAGCCTGCCCTCATTTATGTAATGAAATTTTCTCTGCTGCGATCACTTTTAAGTCACTATCACAGCTTTGCATAGTTGTTTTCTTTCCCTTCTTGACTTTATTTGCAGAAGTGAGGGGTTTCTAGTCAGAAATCATTAATATGAATCTACAAAGCTCTTCACTAATTGACAGCAGAACTGAAATATGTTTCATTTACCACTTTGTAACAGCAAAAATTAGAAGCACGATGACCCCCTACTGAAACCCAACTGCAAGTCCTCTCCCCAAGCACATCTGAGAAGAAACTACCTACTAAAGAGCCAGCACCGGCAAACAGGCTTCATTCTTCCTCTGCCATTCAGAGGAAATAACACCTCTCTACCTACTGACATTTGCAGCTGTAGATGCTGCTGCTTCCAAGAGGCAAAGCAGGGTAATTTAGGAACAGTCATTTGCTAATCGAATAATAGCATGGGTTTAATTCACTTCACTGCAGTGCACCTTGGAACAGTTCTGTTCTCAGACTGCCAGATTAAATTTATTTGCAAATTTTTCCTAGAGGTGACTTCATACAAGAAATGTAAATTCTACATACTTTTTTTCCTATTTAGATATCCTTTGTACTAATGGGATTATTCTGATGGATTTACAATGGCATGTTCACAATTTTTTGCCTTTTACATAATCAAGTCTTTACAAACAACTTCAGGAATTTATTCTCAAGAAAGATTTCCTGCCCTTCCCTATGGGCATACATGGACATGCATTTTGAAAATCCCAGATACCCCAACACAAGCTATCCAAACGGGTCAGCGAGAAAAAGTCCCCTACCTAAGATGGAAGTTGGACTTTGTTTTCTATGTACTTTAATGGTGAATTCCTCCAGGTTTAGGAAACTATGCACGGTTTATGGGAAAGGCTAAAGCACATAGCACTTACCGAGGATCAAACATGAAAGGCTTCTTACTGGTCACCAGTAGGCTCTCCCTGAACTAATAGCTCTGTAAAACGAGGTTATGGGGAATAACATCCTAAATAAATACACGACAATCTAAGTAAGTCTCTGACAGAGCTACAAGAAAACCAAGCGGCTGATGTTAACGACAACCACAACGCTAAAACAGAATTAAGTTGTTTATGGTAAGCTTTTATAAACAATGCTCCTTTCTACTCCTTATGGAGCTCTTAAAAATCACTAATTTGTAATATTAGAGTGAATACTTACTGATTGCTATTCTTGGTTCTGAGCAATTCTTAACTCGGATATCCCACAGTCTGACAGCTGATCTGCGTAATATTGTGAATACAGCATATAACAAATCTGAAGACAGTGAAATAAGCCTCCAGTACACCTCTTTTCTGTGCACTGCAATACAATGCAAGATTTATGGAAAATGCCTACTTAGTGCCAATTACAACCCATAAATATCGGAAAATTAAAACTATGTTATAAAATGTATCATTCTTGTCACTTACTTGGGGTTAACAAAAGCCCGGCAAGAGTTTTTAACCCTTAACCTGTTTAGACATTAATCACCCTAAGGAATGTCATTTATCTTGTTGCTTAACTTAATAAACCCTTTCTACTTCATACTGACTTCACCTGATTAGCATCAAAAAATCATTTCTGATAGTCCACATATAAATGTACTATTCTACAGTACATTCACTCCCACTAACTTTCATTTACTATAAGCATTTTTTGTTTTGCTTTGGCATAAGCTTTCATACTACTCTTAGGCTGCGTTATTTGAGGACAAAACACTAAGCAAAGCTTTAATTTAGTGATCATCTTACTATGGTAAATACCAACATTAAAAGAATGGGACCAGATTCCTAGAGCATGGAGATGGCAGCTCACCAACAGATGGGACTGTGCCAGTTTATGTCACCCGAGGACCTGGCTCCGAATGCTAATATATAGTAATCGCTCAACTACGGTACTGAGAAACAAATCTAGAAGGAAGTAAGAGTGATAAGTAGCTTAATGGTACCTTCAAAAAGATTAGCAAGACAGGGTTTTTAGGTTTTCCTTGCAGATAATCTAGTGACAGAAACTGTTAAGAACCAGATCCCAAACATATTGGTGGCAAGGTTTCAGGAAAATCTGGCAAAAAACCTTCTGATGACAACCATCACCACCTGCAGAGAAAAGAAAGCACTAGCAATAGTCCCCCCGCAAACCCTTGTGCTACCTTGGCAGAAGCCTTAGTTACCCTGCAGCAAGACAAGGGCTCTGACCCATCATCTGTCCTTTCAATCCCACTGATCTGTCACACACAATTACAAATCAGAAAAGACAGATGCTACAGTTTCCCCAGTATGAGGAACAGTCACTGCCAAGTATGTACTTTGAGGTCCCACATTTTCTAGACTTCTGAAACAAATAGAAGTGACTGAGGATACACACTTGGCTCTTAGATTTCCGAACCTTCTGCCCAGTGTGTTTCCACCAAGAAAACATAGCCCTGCTTATTTTGAGAGACACATTTGTTTTGCAAAAGTAAGATAGAAAACTGAGATTACCTTAATCATTATCTTAATTTTCTTAAGTTATCTTAAAATTTAAAGAAGCAAAGCAGCCCACAAAGCTGCTGGGACATCTCGGCACTCCCCTGCACTTAGGTCTTCCCAAACACCACCAAAAGCACCCAAGAAAACCCAATGCTTCAATTCCCTGATGATCACAATTTGTTCAGCCAACAAAGCACGCAACTAGGAAATAAATTATGCTCCAAGCAGCAGTTATGAGCAAGCGTAGTTCTGCAGTGTTGAATATTTTCACCTAAGTGGGGTCTGTGAAAAAGGCTTGTTTTTTCCAAGAAGGAAAACAAGATAGCTGAAATATGATAACAAGCAGGAGCTGCTGATGAAAAGCAGAAAATAAACTTCTTTTCATCCATCATGCGTGAGGTACAGTTGTTTCCTCCAAACGAACAAGGACACCTCCTTCTCTTCTTCTCTTGTATCGACTGGGAACAAACACATTCCTTGGTTAAAAAATGTTCCATGGATTTAGTTCAGCCCAAATTCTAACACAGGAATCCAGTGTTTAAAAGAGATCTCTGGAGATACTTGTCATTTTAGGGCATGTTGACCACTCAGCTTTAATAAAAGTATATACTGGGACCTAACAGTTTCTCAGCCACTGTGGAGCATTTACCCCATGGAATACTACAAACCTCAATGGATCACTGGAAACCTAACAGGTTTAAGGGCAAAAATCACCCCATGATCCTTAGGAATATTTTCCCAGGGATGTCTGCAATCATACTCACAAGTTACTCACCATTATGCATCGGTGAAGTTAGCAAGGCTTTGCCACAGGCATTTCTTTATTTCCCACTGAAGATCTTTCATCAATATTATAACGACTTCACTTTTCCAACAGAAACAACCACCACAAGAAGACATGGCAAAGAACACAATTTTGGGGGCTCAAAGTCCTGAAGAAGCTCATTTAACCAAGATTTCACCTAGTTATGAAAAAAGTCCTTTTACGAGCTTCTGGACCTCTCATTTCTCCCCCAAGAGCAAACGACAGAAAAGACGTGGAAGGAGGTCAAGAACAAGAGGCAACACAAAATATGATTAAGAAACCTGTGAAGTTATACATCATTACCAGATAAAAAAAAGAAAAATCCCACAGTCCAGTCAGAAAATCACTTCAAAGTTTTCTCCTATTTCAAGATAAGAGTTTATATCATTTCAGCAGCAATAAACAGTCCCTCGTGGATTTCTGCTGGAAGGATGTGACTGCATAACTACAACAGGATTATTGCTTTTCGAGATCTGCATCATCTCAAACCTCAGCTGCTGCTTTTATTTATAATATAAGAAAGCCTACCCAGTGTTACTTCATGTTCTAGTCATTTCACAAAATAGCTGTTTCCAGTCAGAACCAAGAGGTTATAAAAATATTTAGCACAAGGATGGCAAACATCTTATTTTTATTATTTTTCAATCTTAAATTCCTACATATTCAAACTGCACTTAATTATCATCTGTGCCTAGCTGTGCTAGGAATAGTAGCTGCCGGGACACACTGTCATTTCCATTATTTTAGAACAATACAGTGCAAACATTGGTCTAACATTTTGGTATCTTAAAGACTTGTCTCTCAAGAGCAAAATTCTCATTTTTCCCCAAAACTCATCTGCAAGGGCTACACAGAAGTTTGAGATCAGGACCAACATATTAAACCAAAAGAAAAATAAGAAAACTTTGCTGAACAATGTGATCAAAAAATCTCCCCACATCCTTGGCTTTATTCCCTTGTTTCTTACTTATTCTCAGATTTCTCCCTGTCAAACTTCTGGTCTGCAGAGAGCCTTGACCACACAAATCTGTGGGAGTTTTTCTCCCACTGATAAGAGGAGAGAGAAGAAATCTCACCTGAATTTCCCCTGGGGCAAAGATGTTCAGCCAAGGTGAAGCATTTAAAGAACATGGATATTTGAGAAATTTTGCCTGTGTGTCTTACCAAGACCGAATGCTATCGGATTTCCCCATCTCACCCACTGCTGCATGAAACAGCGATGACTAAGTCATGACTTGTATCAAACCCAGAACATCTGGCACCACTGCAGAGCTAAAAGTGGCGGTGTTTGCAACACTTTACCCTTCCAAGAAGTTTTCTTGAGCACTCAGTGTTGTACATGGCAAATATAAACCAGAGATTGGGTTCAAGAGGCTGAGTTGGCGCGCCATCAAGCAGAGGGTCACCAAGACAGCTTAAAACAACTTCATCTCCATTTCAACTGATCTGTGTGGTGCACTTTCCAATTAGAGTACAACAGACCTGGGATGTCTATGGACTAGAAGTCCCTTTCTTTCTCAGTTTTCCTGTTTTCGCTCTCTCATTTTCCACTACAGATCAAAAAAAAAAAATTTAAAAAAAAAAATCTTACAAGGTAGAAATGACCTGACTTTCCACTTAAAACAAGAAGCAGGAAGCCTTTCTCTCCTTCCTTTTCCTCAAATTGTTTATTTTGAGCTCTCTTCACACAACCTAGAGCAGTGAGAAAGGGCATGGGACTCCCATGGTTTGATTTTTTTTTTTTTTTTTTTTTTTTTT
>Ga0065711_1001999_pt1 | contig 40472 bp, 30 predicted proteins | sample Hoacrofraction12_FD_59098 | JGI IMG/M metagenome (GOLD analysis project Ga0065711, IMG submission 59098) | Hoatzin crop microbial communities from Cojedes, Venezuela - Epithelial fraction 12 v2 (version 2) | ecosystem: Host-associated > Birds > Digestive system > Esophagus > Crop | place... | reverse complement strand
CGATTCCCCTTTATTGGTCTGCTTGCGTGGTTATATACATTTTTCATATCTGCACACGCGATCACGCTTATTCGGATAGGCTACAGACATAAATCACACACTGTTCACACGCCCCATATTCCCTTATGATTGGTAACTATGCACTAATGCCAATAGCAACAGACTGCCTCCACGTCCTTGAACACATCTTGTTTTTGCGAACCCACATCATGTTTATTCTTAGCTGTCCTTTCCAGCGGCCTGTCCAGCTATGCTAACTGTTTTGCTTAAGTGGCCTAGTCATGTTAACTCTCAAACTACATCGACCCCAACAGTACATAATTAAGACAGACTGTATGGAAAAGATGATGCTGGAAATACTTTTTTTCCGACTTGATGAAGCTAACTCAGGTGAGAGAGAGAAATAGATGATGGTGCTCCAGTGCAGAAGATGAGAGGCACCATGAGGGCAGTGCGGGTAAATCAAGACAGAACGAGAGGCAGATATCCTAAAATGGTAATTACAGAGAAAGAATAAAAATCAGGTTTGAGGGGGGCTTCCTGGAGGGCTATATCTATTTTTTTTCTGATTCATTCCTGTTTTGAGTTGCTGTTAGCTTGATGAATAGTGGAATACTGCAACTTGTAAAATTGTGTGTGAAGTACTTGTTTTGCTTCCGTTTCATTGTTGTGTTATCCCCTAAGTCTTACTTTCCCAGAAGAGGAACTGGGAACTTTGGCAGTATGAACAGAGCAGTTAGGTAGACATAATTTGTGGCTGAGGGCACACATCCTCTTTCTGTTTGACAGCTGAGGACTTCCGAGTTGCAAAAGCACCATCACTGTGAAGAAGTTTTTCAGATGGCCATTTCGTTCATGTGGTTAAAAGAGCTCATTTTTAGATAATGAGAAACAGTTAGTTATTCTAGTGAGCTGTTGAGTAGTACATTACTGAATATGTTAGGTTCTGAAAGTAAACTTTAGAATGGACTATGAAAAAAAAAAGTCACTTTGCTTGGAATAGCAGACATCTGATTACTGTTGTCAGTTTGCCTGAATCTCATTTCATGTTACTGTGCAGAAGGTCAGATACACAGTGTAAGTTGTGTGTATATCTGCGTTCTGTTTCTGTTGAGAGTAAGTGCTCTCTGTGCAGAAAAGGTACATTTTTGACCCATTGTGTTTATAAAGGTTATACAGGTGTTGTGTCCTTGTACAATCCTATGTGTTTCCTTTTTTCTTTTGTGCTTGTCTTTTAGAAGTATCTTTATTTTCGTTTTATTCTCTACTTAACAAAATAAACCCTTAACCTGGTGCTAGTATGGAAGGTTGAATCAAAACTTTGAGGTGTTTAAAAACCAGCCAATCATTTAATGTTCTTTGAAGCTTGTCTGTTATGTGGAACTTGAAACCTATATCCTTTTATTGTTGTTCTGGTTCCTCTTGTAGGGCACTGTTTATTATCTCAAAATTGGGGTGTAAATTCACTGTATGTAGAAGATGATATGAATATGTTGATTTCTCTTCCTGTCTACAGTCACTTGCTTTGTTCTTTAAATAGCTAAATATTCTCAGAGCACTTCCACTTCTGCTTTTTTAGATTAGCAGAAATGCTTACATGATTTTAATAATAGCCAAGTTACTTTAGCTATGGGACTCTTCAGAATTAACTGTCTATGGATGTCTTCTCTGTTGTATCTCAGCCTGAAGTGAAGTGTAGGTACAGACCAATACACAGTTTGAATTGACAGCAGCAAAAGTCTTTGTGTTTCAAATGTGTCGTTTGGCACTGTTGGGAAAGGTCCATTGTGAATCAGCCCTTGACATGCTTGTGGGCAGACGGCTTTGTGGGCTTTCCTGGCGCTGTCTGGTGGCTCAGATCTCAGTCCTTTTCAAGGAGACTTCAACTTACTATTGACTAAGCTGCTGGTGAAAATGCTGATGTGGTCTTGTTGAACTTTAGTTTTATGTATCGGGAAGTACCACTTTCTGTTCCATCATTAATCAAGTTTTTAACAGGTTCTTCCTGAAAGATTTGGGAATTTTGCCTGCCATAACTGTAAAATGGAGTTGCCTGTTCCCAAAACCTGTGGCGTGTCCTGCATGTAAACTTGTCTTTGAGTGCTGAGGCAGAGAATTCCAGTGTAGCCAGTAGTCTCCACTATTCTGACTACCTGTTAGTTTCAAGCATCTCGCCACTTGCAGTTTTTCCAGTTCTTGAAATCCTCAGCAATTTGGGTGCTGTGTACTAGTATCACTTTGCATATTGGCATCATCTCTATTTGGATTTTTTGCACCTTTTGACTGTTTGGTGACTTCTGTTAGTTTAATTTTCTCAATTGTGATTAGTCGTCTTTGTGTCCTTGTGCCTGAAAGGGGAAGAGAGGGAGAGCAGGAATAAGCTCAGAGCATGTCTGAGAAGAATTAAAGAAGCACAGGGAAAGAGTGGAATTCATCATGGGCATAAGATTACTTGTTTAAATCTTCTCTCCCACTTGTTAAGTCCTCTCTGCTTCAGAATTTCGAAACCAATACAGGAACTGAACAAATAGCAAATACCGTGTCTTGTTTAGGAACGTCATCGGTATTAAATATCTGAATAAATTTCATATGTAATTTTTAGTGTAGCTTGTTTCCTGGAAAGCTAGGCCTTCCATCCAGGCAGACTGTTTTGGTGTTATTTTTAAGCAGCATTATCAGGAAATCAGATTTATCATAGTAGCTAATTAGTTTCTGTTGTAGTAAGAATAAGCTGTTTAATCTGAAGCAATCTGTTACTTTCATACAGCAGTCCATATTTGAATAACATAAGTATATGACTGGTTGTGAGATTTGCTGTTTTATACTTAATTGCATTGAAATTTAGCTTTTATTGATATAGATCAGCTGACAGGGAATTTTTTAATGAGAAAGTGTACCTTTTATAAAAGACAAACCAGTTTTTAAATAAGGAACTGGGAGAAGGATTAGGTTGAAGAAATTTGTAGTTATGAAATATTTTCCTTCTAAAAACAGCTCTGAATATTGATAGTCTTTATAAAGACTACCACTGGGAACAAGCACTTCATCTGCCTTCATGTTGATAGCTAATATGTACATCTTCTTAAAAGCAGGCCTCCTTCAACTGATTTGTGCCATTGCAAGTGTGAAACTGGATAAAACATTTGGGCATGAATGTAACATTCTCAATAAATTGCCGAACTATGATAGCATCAGACAGACCTCATTCTGAATTAAGACTTGGTTCTAGCATCATAATTCTCAGGCCTCTCGGGCTGTTCTGTTATTTTCCTGACTACTTTCTGTCTTACATTCCTCTCGTGCCTGCACAATACCAGAAGGCTCAAGTGGCCTCCTTATGTGCTAAAAATGAGGACGAGTAGAATGTGCGTGGATGCTCTTGGTACCTTGAAGGAGTTTAAAAGCAAATGCTGCATCTATTATGCTGCATGTTGGAGTGTACATATGAGCTATATGTTTCTAATTTAACACACATCAGTTGTTACTGCAAGATTTAGACAGAAGCTGAATCAAAACTGTACTAACCTTCCACTTGATAGGAGAAACTTAGAATTCTTTTTAATCTGGTGTATTTAAACACTTTGTGCTTAAGTACTTGTGCTGTATTACCTTTCTCATTTAGGGGGAGGAGCCCTTGCAAAATACTTGTGAACTTAAATTCATCTACTCAAAACTTAGAGAACTGTAAGCAAGTTATACTCTTCAGCAGTTGCTAGACAGTATCGCATTCCTTTACAGGAGCAGCTGAAAAGAGGAATTCCATGTAGTGGCAACCAGCCGCAAGACTACCAGTATAGTAAGTAAGCCAGGAATGAGTGAATATAGACTGTTCTGGTCATGCTGGCGTACAACAGCCTGACCTGATCGTGCAGGCATGCCCTTACTAACTTTATTTTACAAACACCTGAACATAATAGAAAATAGTAGAGCTTATATGCTTTTTGACTACTGCTGGGTTATCTTAATTTTTGGTAAGAATTGCACCCTGATTCTGTGGGTCTTGAGCGTATGCGTTATCAGTACAACGTGGTTGATACATCAGGCTGTGGAAATAAGTACTTTAAGATCACTTTCCCTGCTTTAATAGTAAACACAAAATTAATCTCAATTTTTTTATCTTTAAGTTTTTAGACCAGTATCAGCCTCTGCAAGACTGTATATCAACCCATATGCAGAACTAGAATTAAAAACTCCCAAACTTGATTGTAGTGTAGAAGTACAGAGAATCGTCATTGAATTCACTAAGCCACAGGTAAGTTGGCTTGGTATCTGTTATCACCTATTTCAGAGTTTGTGATGAACTATAGGATTTTTTTTGTTGGAAAATATTGTTCTTTTAGAATTTTCTGCTTATATGCGAGTAGACTGTCTAAACTGTTTAGCAGTAACGGTGGGAAAAGTGTAGGATCATTTTCTCTTTGTGTAACAGTTGCTTCCTGGTGCTGGATCCTGACATTGACCCTGTTATCTGTGGACCCTCTAGGGACCAGCTGATCTGTATTCAGCCCTTCCAATAGCATTCCTTTTGCACAGAGAATGGAATCATTCTTATGAGTAGCCCTTATCTTATAAAACTAGAAGCCAACATTATAACTGCAGAGATGCCAAGATGCAAGCAAGGGTGGGAGTGAATGGAGTGTGCTGGATTTGGCAACAAAGCCTGCTGAGGTATCAAGGAACGAATTTAGACAGCTCCCCAGCAATGTTAGTGTTTTCATTTATTCAGTGCTAATTTACAATTAGCTTGCTAGACAGCTTTTTAGTGCTTATTGATGTCAGAGTGCAAATCTGAGTTTGGAACAGTACCAGTAAAGTTAACTAATGCAAAGGCAGTTCTAAAATTGGGGAAAATGTGTGTTGGAAATGAAGAGAATACAGTTGGTTTGAGAAGGCTTGGGACTTCGTGCTGAGTGGGCTAACAAAAGTACCAGTTGGTTTTGTGCTTGAAGGAAACCAGAAGTTGATATGGTGGTGTCCTTTGAGGGCTGGGTAAAGTTGGTCCACTTTTACACACTAATGAAAATGTGTAGGCTTAAATTTCTGTATAGTTTGGGGAATACTGAGGACCGTGGTGTACATGTACTTTAAACACTGCATGCAACAAAATCTGGACCTCTGCTAAGAAGCTTGTTTTTGTGTGTTTAGTACCTCAGCATGATAGACCTTCTGGAGTCCGTAGATTACATGGTTCGCAATGCACCGTACAGGAGATTTAGGCCAGACGTATCTCTCCATAAAAATGCCAGACAATGGTAAGCTGTGTATGTTAGTGCATTCTTGGGGAGATGCTGGAGTCCTCTCCAGTCTCTTCATTCTCCTTTGTGGTTAAATGTAGTTTTAAAACCAGATCACATGTATCATTAGGACTTCCACAGAGCTTTGCTTAGCCAAGTAAAAAAGACTTGCAGAAGAGAACATGTGAAAGAAAGAAGTGATGAAAATCTGACTTGCAAAGCTAACCCTGGTCCCCAGAATCTCTTAAAAAAATGCCAATGTTCTCTGTAGAGGTTAGCGTATAATTTTAGAAAGACTAAAGAAAAAAGTTAGCAAGTGTATTACAAGGGAACCATGTATGTTGACTGTAATTTTTATTTCTTAAAGTTTTGAGCTGATGCTCATTTCTGTGTATTATTTTCTAAGTACTCACTGATGCTGATTATCAAAGTTCTTAAGTGTACCTAGTGCTATTACAGGCCAAATCTGCAAACATGCTGAAGTCAATAGAGGATGTAGACTTACAGTACTTCAGACATTAAATGTAAACCCTCAGTCCAGTTTTCAGAAGTGGTGTTGAAGCCATTAACTTTTTTATAAGGAAAGTTACTCAAATGACAAGTGGTAAACAAAGTGTTTGCATATTAATAAGCTACATCTGCATAAATGAAATGTGAAGTTGCTCACAAGCGTGGAATTCTTGTAGGTGGAAATATGCGGGTAACAGTGTCCTTGAAGTTCACATCAGAAGATACACTCGTATGTGGTCGTGGAGTAACATAAAACAACATAGGCAGCTTCTGAAGAGTTACAAAAATGTGTACAAGAGCAAGTTGACACAGAGTAAATTGTCAGAAGAAACACAGAGGCAAATTCAGGTATGTGTTTTTCCTCTTTGGATAAAATATATTTTGATCCCTTTACTAAATAAGTCTTTAAATATATATGGTGGTAATCAAGGTTGGTGGTTTTATGGCAGCACAAGAGTTCTGTGGAAATACTGTTTTAATCTGAAGTTCAGTGCATCCTGTTGTGGAAAGAAAATACTAGTAGAGTGCCATTTAAATAAACCCTTTTTGCTTGCAGATTAATGAACTTTGATGGATTTAATGCAGTGAAAAATTGATCTATTTAAAAATATAAATTGGACTTCCTAACATGAGGTTTGATCTTGTAGTGACCTTCTGTGGGAGGTGTACCTTTGAAAGAAAGAAGCAGGTCTAGAAAGAAGTTGGAATGTAAATGTGAAGGAGCTGGTAGAGAATTTGTAGTGGTGAACCTTTCCTAAATGTGTTTGAGAGGCAAATGATTTCTTCATACATTTTTACAGGACCTAGAAAGAAAGCTTGATGTCTTCAATATAATCTTAGCAAGACAACAAGCACAAGTTGAGGTAAGAAATAATTTTTGTTCAAAGAAATTGTAACACTTCAGGTAGGATGGTTCTGTCACGATAATATCTTGAAAAAATCTGTGCTGACGAGTATGATAGAATGGGGAGGTGGGAAGGCATTCCTGTCCTTCCAGGACACGAGTAAATCAATTTCCAAATGGGAAACCAGTTCCAAAAACCTGCCAGTGTGTGTGCGCACAGTTTTACTGCTACCCACTTTGTACCACTCAGGCAATTGTCTAAAGGTAATGATTTAACGATTCTTTTCTTCCTGTGACTTCTGTTATTTCAAGACTGGTTCTGCAGCCGTTCAAGATCAAACATGTACAGTGGTCCTATCCTACCTATGCCTTTAGATACTCTCTTTGTAGGGGACAGCTGATGTAATTAAAAAACAACTCTGAAAGACTTGTTACAAGGTAGATGAAGTCTTTAGCTGCATTTTATTTTGGAAATCATTTGTGACAGTTAACAAGGAGTTGCAAGTTATAACATCACAAGAAGTGTTGCATCTGCAGTTAAGATCAAAAACATCTAGCACACTGCAGGCAAGCTCAGAATGGTTGTCTCGTGAGAAGTGTGCTGCGCGTGGCTGTTTTCCTAAAAGGAAAATTAACCTCTGTAGTTGCATCATGTAATTACTGTTCATGCCAGTGCAGCCTCAGCATTTGTCTAGACATCTGGAATGTGTGTAAAATAAAGATGAAAAATTAATAATGATGTAACTGGTTTTTGAGATGTTTGTGGTCAGACCTTGATTTTTAAAATGCAAAGCGAAGTCTGAGTTGAATACAAATTAAAATTTTTAAATACGTGCAGTGGTACAGGATCAGCCTCCAGGTTTATTACTACTGGGTTTAAGGAATGTAACTGCTGCTTTGCATACTCTTAAATACTATCTTTTCATGTGTTTCCTGCCTTTTTGTAGTCTAAATGCTAGTGAAATGCGTAGAGAAAGGCCGTCCAACCTAACACATGCTTATTTCCCCCCTGCACGCCCTCTGCTTCCCCCTCCCATCCTCTTTTTGCTTCTGTCTATTGAGTCAAAGTGCTATTAATCCCTTACGGGGTGGTGGTGCTGTCCGTCGTTTAAATGTCTGTTCAGTATGCATACATACATGCATTATTTACAGAAAAATAAAATATATAGTAATTCTGTCAATTATGTATTTTAATGTCTGGTTTGTAGACAATCAGATCCGGACAAAAACTACCAAAGAAGAAAACCACTGAAGTAGAAAAAAAAGGTGGAGGATGGTTTGGTGGTTTCTGGGGTAGAAGAGAATCTAGAAAGAAGGAAGATGAAGAATCACCGGTTCCTGAAAGTAGGTGTAGACTGTAATGCACTAACTTCCACAGAGACTTTATGTTTTTTTTTATATACATTAAGAAGGAAGTTGTAGTATGTTTTGCTTCCTACTATGCAGGAGAGAGTATGGCATAAAAAGTACAATGCACTATTGATCTGTTTTATAGTATTACTTACTGTTTAATGAATATTGAGTCGGCAAATAAGGCATACTTCTGAAATGGCTGTAAGCATTTCAGAGCCCTGGTAAGGAGAAGAGTATCGAGTTTATAGCTGTAGTGTAATAGGTGACGACTGGAATACTGTGTTGTGATGATTTGCTGTATGGACATAAATTCTGGGAATTATGGGTACTCCTGTAATACAAATTATATTCATTTGTGTGCTATGTTTGTAATGCCATATACAAAGACTGCTTTTGTGTGCTTTTGTGCAACATGGAACTTAGTGCAATATGAAGGATCAAAGGAGATAAGCTTAATGTGTCAGCAGAACTTAAGTACAGTAGAAAACAAATGGGTGGAAAAATGCTTATTGTTACTAATTAAAGTGCAAGTTCTTGTGGGTTTTTGGTTTTTAGCTATTGATGAACTAATGACACCAGAAGAGAAAGCTAAGCTTTTTACTGCTATTGGATATAGTGACAGCTCCCATCACCTTTCCTTACCAAAGCAGGTAAGCAAATTCTTATGGGGATTGCTTAAAAAAAAGCAAAACAACAAAAAACACTTGAACAAAACGAACCAAACAAAAAATCCTTTTCTGATGCATGTTATCCTTAAGATAAGCAGTAGAATGTGTGTCAGTGCAAGTCAAAACCATGCTGAATGTACAAATAAGATTAAAAAAAACTATTCAGGAAAACACGAAGAATGGCTAATCTTTTCTTTGGTGCTCTTCTGGCTTGTGCATAATCCTAATCTGGAGTGATTTAGAAGTGACAGAAGCTGGATGATAGATACCTATTTGCAGCTTGGGGAGAACAGAAAAGAAATGAAAAAGGATTCCATGGTAGCTTTATCATTTCATCTTTTTCTTGCTACCTGTTGTGGAGAAAACTGAATTAGTCTGTATAGTGGTCTTGTTTTGTTTTCTTTAAAAAGTCCAAAGTCTGTTTGATTCTGATAAATGGATCATTGATTATATAAAGATGAATGTTAGCGTGTGGTTATTTCCTGTTTGACCCAATGTTTATAACTTTCAGGAATGCTTTTGTTAGAAGGATCATGTTATGTTTCTATTAAAATGTTTGTTGTAATGATTAATATCAGATTTCAGTTGTAACACTTTTTTCTGCTACACAAAGGAAAGCATAAAATTAAAAAAAACATTTTTGTGACAGATATTTTTTGGCTTGTTAAGCAAAGGAATGAAAGACAAAGCTTTACAGGTACAGTATCATTGAAAGGGCTTATAGGAAAAAAGCGAGAAAGTAGGCAGCTAAGAGTGTGAAATGGTAAGGTTTCTCTTGGTATACTTATTTTCTGTGAGCACTATTACATTGTTGTCTTAAATCTTAACATAACTGGTGGTTCTACTTCAAGTTGCTCATCACTTACAGAAGTGCTCTGTGCATTAAGACTTTCTTTCGAGGAAGATGGTGTCTCCTCTCCCAGCAGACCCTTCCACTCCCCAACCCAACCCTCCAACTTTCCAACCTTGTTTATTTTTGTTAAATTTAATTATCATAAGCTTACATGTGCCTCACATGGGCAAGTTCAGAATTGTTTGAGTGGCAACATGGAGGCCTGTGTGCTGTTGTATGAACTTGTGTTTCTGTCAAATTAAAAAGAGCAGAGCAGCAGCAAGCATCTGTTACCAACGAAGAGGAGACACAGCCCAAACAGTGCCCTGTACTGGTGCTTTTTTTTCCCTCTGTTTCACATTCCTTGTTTACCTGTCTAGAAACTAAATTTCCATTTTTAATTCAGACACATTAAGTGTAACGGTGCTGTCGTCTCTCTCAGTACTCTGAAGAAAGAGGCAAGCTCCAAATTCAGATAGGACGTATTACTTGATTCTTCTTAAGTTGCAGATGGACAGTCATAAAATGGTACATGTTTCAGGAAGCCAAAACCCTTTCTTGTCAATGTTGAGACATGAAACTTAGCAGCAAGAACAGCAAATTCAGTGTCTTCTAAAATGTAGTTATTTAATGGGATTATGATGATTGTGTGTGTTGATCTTACTAGCTCTTTACTGAGTGTAGTTTAACTACGCTTGCTTTCATGGCTTAAAAGACTTCCCTGAAACATGAAAAGAGATACAGACTATATCTGCTCTGCATTTGTTCAATTGCACTATTTTATGTTAAAGAAATGACTGATAAGGGTTGAAAGAAACTAAAGACTCTATACTTCACTTCCTACATGGAATTGTTTATGTTGGAAAGGGCCTGGAAGACCAAGTCCAGCACTGCCAAGTCCACCACTAGACCATGTCCTTCAGCGCCACATCTACACGTCTTTTAAATACCTCCAGGGATGGTGACTCCACCACTTCCCTGGGAAGCCTTTTCCAATGCTTGACAACCCTTTCGGTGAATAAATTTTTCCTAATATCCCAATCTAAACTGCCCCTGGTGCAAGTTGAGGTTGTTTCCTCTTGTCCTATCAGTTGTTACTTGGGAGAAGAGACCGACAGCTACCTTGCTACACCTGCTTCGGGATATGTTTCTTACCTTAGTGAACTGGAATAGCTTTAAATACCACATTTCATTAGATTTGTTTAAATTAGGAATTCTGAAATATTATTCGTATCAAGATGACTAATTTCAATTTTCTCTGTTCTTCTCACTAGTATGTTGCCCACGTTGTGACACTGAAGCTCTTAAGCACTTCTCTTACAATTAAAGAAGACAACAATGTGGCAGAAACTCTTAAAGTACAGATAATTGATCTGAGTACCAAAATATCACAGCGCCCAGGAGCACAAGCCATTAAGTAATTGGATTAGTATTTACTTTTTGTAGAAACATCTTCTGCCCCCTGCCCCTGACTTCTTGCATCTTTTCTTGGGTAGTTGGGTAGTGCATTGTGTTATATGTTGACTTTTAAATTTATGGGCATTCTGCAATTGCACTCAGTTGAAAAGTTAGTCGCTTAATTTGGTGAATAACATAGCATTCCTTTCTTCATTCTGTTCTGTTTGTTAGTCTTCATAAACAACAATAAACTCTTTCTTGAGTCCAGGTGTTGAAGTGCTCAGAATTACTTTTGGGAAGCTTTACCTGTGCAGTGTGAAATGGTCTGGTTAACACACTTCAGCCAAGCTACTGAATGTGTTGCTTGCTTTCTACAGAAACAAAACTATGTCTGTGTGTTGTGGGTAGATTAACCAGCCCGTAGGAAACGGAGTCCTGCTGGTATTTTAAGAGAGGGTACACCAGAAATATTGAACACAATTTGTTGGATTATAGTCAATGAGTAGATTTTCAGCATCTGGAAAATGAGTCTGTGCATTTTTCGTGCTTTCATTTGCAGTTCCTTCATCTTTGACTTTATACATAAGATCAGCAGCTCAGCTGCTGACTCTTGAAATATTCTTGCTGAAAAATGTTTTGGGTAATACTCAAGGTGCAGCCTGAATGCTGCACAAAATGAAAAGAGTTCTAAGAATATTTTACATAAATGCATGTCATATAATTTAGTTGGCAAGACTGAAACAGTAGAACAGATACTTTTGTTGTTTTTTAAGTTTCTAGAAAAATGTGATTAGGTGCCAGGCTTGTGACACTTCTTATGCTCAAACTGTGTTGCCTCCCGAAGTCAGGGATTCTGGTGGTGGAGAACCAGGACCTCAAAATCAGTTTCATATCTAGTAGGTACTTCTAAGGACAAATGAAGCTTGTGTGGTTTGGTGGTGTTCACACAGCTTTCTCGGAGGCATTTTTCTACTTCACTTAACACTATTGCCAGAGAAGCTGTCAGTAAAACATACTCATTTGCACCAAAACAAGTTCATAACTGGTTTTGAAATTAATATGTAACAGTTAACATGCCTACTCTTTTTCACCTGTAGCATAAATATTCTGCCTGCCTTTTCTCTTGCAACTGATTCTCTTAATAAACACGGGCTGTAAGTTGTATTCAGTCCACCTTGCAAATAGCAGAAGGTAAAAAGAAAATAGCACCTTTGTGTTTCTGTGTACAACTTGCCTCTTATGTATTTTTCCAGTTTATTAATGTAACAATTTCTTAACCATGTGGTATGTTAGTCCTGTGAAACTAGTCATGTTTGGCTTTATCAAAGGCTTTCTGATCTTGCTTGACTGTCTTAGATTGAATGGTGTTCTGTATTCTCATTAAATATATTTAACTATTCATCTTCTTTAGGATTGAAGCAAAGCTTGAAAACTGGTATGTTACAGGCCTGAGACAAGAAAACATTGTACCATCTCTTGTGACTTCCATAGGAGATAGCAAGTCTTCTCTACTTAAGATAGAGTTTAATGTTAACCCAGAGGATAGTACTGCTGACCAGAGTCTTACTATTGAATCACAGCCTGTGGAAATAAAATATGATGCAGTGAGTAGTAACCAAAACTCTTGGCTCTTTTTTGGATTCTTTCTCTGCTGTTATCTCTTTGCTCTATCAAGATCTATTTTTTACTGAGTGATTTCTGTGTATATTGATAATTCTTGTCTGTCTTTTTTTTGAAAAGAAAACAATAAATGCAATGGTAGAATTCTTTCAGACAAGTAAGGGAATAGATCTTGAAAGATTAACATCAGCCACATTAATGAAGCTGGAAGAAATCAAGGAAAGAACCGCTACAGGTGAGCTAATAACAAATCTCACCCGAGGTGATCCCTTGAATGTCTTTAAAAGTTTCAATATGGTTTTTCTAACCACCTAGCTTATATTTTGATTGCTGGCCAAATAGTACGATTGGGTTTTTTCCTTGAGTTTTGGACTTGGAGGATTAGTGGTTGTTTTGTGGGGAGAAGCATTGACTTCAGTGAGAAATCAGTAGAGCATTACAAAAGTAAGTCTTTACTCAAGATATGATATCTTTCAGATAGATAGCATCTCTTTAGATGTGGACTGGCACAAACATTTCACTTCTGAATAGTATTTCAGTTTTCATGCCACTTTCTTTTTATTTAAGGATTAGTTCATATTATCGAAATGCGGAAAGTCCTCGACTTGAAGATTAATCTGAAACCTTCCTACCTTGTGGTTCCACAGACGGGTTTCTACCATGAAAAATCAGATCTGCTGATTTTGGACTTTGGTACATTTCAGGTATATAAATGACCTCTCTTAGAAGCTCAGAGAAAGAAAATATTCTTTTCTCTTAACAGCTGTCATCTGAAACTGTCTTGGTTTTGGAAGGAAAAGGTGATCATCTGTGCGAATGTGTCTTAACTTACAGTATTTCTTGCCAAATAAATTTGAGTCAGTAACTTGAGCAATGTTCAGAGCTGTTAATGTGTCTTTGATCAACTTGTACTAGTTAATCTCCCCAGGAAATGTTTTCATTTTGTAGTTGTGATTGTAGTAGCTTATAATTTTCACTTCTTCAGCAAAACACATGAACTTTTGTTTCCTTTTTTCTAAGATGATAGCCTTTTATTAATAGAAGAGAATACAATTTTTCTCTTGGAGTTTGAAAGTTGATTTCCTTGTTCCTGTAAAATTAAAAGATGACAATAGTTCAACTTGATTTTAGCTAAATAGTTTGTTTTAGTTGTACTCCAGCCGTAAATTTGTAAACTAATACGAAAAATCTTTTTGTATAACTTGAATTAAGTGGATGGACAGAAGGAACAAAATTTATACTTATTCTTGATACGTGAAATGTGAAATGAATTAAGATCTCTGTAAGAGTCCAAGTTTCAGTCATAAACTTCTATGGATCACCTTTTTCATCTTTGCTAGAATTAATAGCATTTGTATGTAAGTTTTAGATTTAACTTTATCTTGTCTTTTATGTGTTTAGCTGAACAGCATAAATCAAGGCAGTAGTCAAGCTTCTAGCTTTTCATCTTTAGAGGAGATTATGGACAAAGCTTATGACAAGTTTGATGTGGAAATAAAAAATATGCAACTTCTTTTTGGAAGAACAGGTAACAAAACAACATAGTTACTGTTTATTCAAAAGATTAAGGAGGGCTACCTACCTGTAATAAATATGGATTTTAAAGAAAAAAGGCAAACTAAAACCAATAGTTATCTAACTGATAGATTATAATACACAACTCTGGTATTAAACTGTGAAAAAATTCTTTCTTACTTTCTCTTCAAACAACTGATTGCTTTCTGTTTGGACTTATGTGGCACCTCTCTACTATGATGCCAGCAAGCAACATAAATGCATAGAGCTATTATGTTTTCTGTAGTATGTAGGAAAATACAGCTAAAAATGGCGTTAATATTTCATTTGGACTTAAGTTTATGCAGTCAACAGAATGCTAGGTTATTGTTTTATATCTATCTATTTTTTTTGAAGGGTTGTATGTTCAGATACATCTTTTATCGTAGAATTGGCCTTAAGGCTGCAAAGGCAATATAGTGTTAAGAACTATTGGAAATGGATTCAAAAGCCCTTAAAATACTTTACACAAGTTGTTCTACGTTTCTCTAGTTTGTGAGTGGGTTCTTCAATCTTTTGCAATTTGATTACTTTAATGATACCTTAAATAAAACAATTAGCAAACGATATTTTTTCATGTAAATTGACTGAACGTTTACAGGTGAAGACTGGAAGAAGGCCCGTTTTCAACATCCATCAACTTTGCACATATTAAAGCCTATGGATATTCATGTACAGCTGGCAAAATCGATGGTGGAAAGAGATACCAGGATGGCAAAGTAATATATTAATGTTGAGAGGATTTCTTCTTAATTACTGTGTACTTACAGAAAAGAAAACTGTATTTTCCCCAAAGGTTCAGTTACACTTTATAATTTGAAGGTATTTACTGAAGAAATAGAAGTAGCTTACTACTTTTTACAAAAACTTTTTTGGCTAGTAGTTCCCTGGTCACCTTCACTGGTTACTAACTAGACTGTTTAAACTGAGTCCAACACCTGTTTTTAATGCGGAATCATTAGCTTTACTGTGATGTGGTATTTATATAGAAGTATATTTATGTATGAGTATTGGTGAGATTTAAATCAAGAATTAGTGTGTAGTTTATTGTCTTAATTTTTTTTTTTTTTTAAAAGGTTTAAGGTGTCAGGAGGACTTCCTTTGGTGCATGTCAGACTCTCTGACCAGAAAATCAAGGCGATTTTTGATCTGATTGACAGCATTCCATTGCCTCAGAAGTCATCTGTGTTAATTCCAAGCACGAAGGTAAGCTGACTATGACTCAGAAAACTGAAATAAAAACAATTACGTCACTGAAGTGGTCATTGCAAGTGTGAATTCCTGCTGATGTTTTCACTTAAAATAAGAGAGATGTTGCTAAGCTGAGTTAGGCAAAGTGTCTTCTTTATGACTTGCCATCAGAACATGCTGGGCTTATTCAAGCAAGGCTAGCTTAGCCTTTGTCATTCTCCTGCTGGTTTCATTAGAAGTATTGGCAAAAATGACCTTTCTAAGTAATATGGGGGAGGCAAAGTAAAACATGCATCATCAGCAGAAAATATGACTGAAAGTACCAAGTTATGCAAACTTGAAAATAGTGATTTTTTTAATTTTTCTTCCCTCCCTCTAGATACCGGCTATTCCCACAATTCCTGTTGTTAGTAAAGGGTTACTTAATACACCCCAGTTGTTAGCAGAAGTAGTGTCAGGTAAGAAGCTACGGATATACCTTTGTAAAAGTAGAAGGCCATAACTTAGGGAATAGCTAACATTTTCAGGCTGCTGTTGATCTTAAAACATGTTAGAAGGACAGCAGAAATGAGTATGATTGATCATCCCTAAATTCAAGTGCATAAGAAGATTCAATTAAGATGCTGGTGTTACCTCAGAATAATAAATGTGCTTTTTTACAACGCAAGAAAATCTTTTTTGGGGATTAATTAATATTATGTATAAGCAACTTCTTCAACTGTGAGCTATTAATGACAATTGTATTAAGATGTTATTAGCAAACAAATTTAATTATTCAGATGTCATGAGACGTCTTTTCATCACAGAGTATTGAGGAACCTGTTATTTCAGAAATGACTGAAATCTAAAACTGGATTTCGCCAAATACTAATCTGCTGCTGCTGCCGCTTCAGGACACATACTTTTGGGTGGGCACATAAAAAAGTTGAGTAGCCTGTCTAAAGGCTGTGTACACTTGCATTAAGCAGCCAACACGTGGCAAAAGTAGACTGTTAAGAACATCACGTGTACTGTCCTGACTGTTTTACATTGGCAAAGCTCTCGTTTTTCTGAAAAATGCAGAGCTAGAATAACAAACGGCAAATTACTGTATTGACATTGTGGATTTGAGCATTTACTTCCATGGCTGTTCTAGAGAAGAACTTTCCTGTCGTGGAACCTGGGAAACTTATTTCCTGGAGCTTACTTTATAACTGACTTTCCTCATATGTGTTCTGAACATCTAATCATACAGCTAAACTCTAGTGCTTTGCATAATATGGCTTGAATTTTCTTCAGTTTGCTTCCAATGGGTAAGAAAGCAGTATAGACCTAAAAAGCATGCTTTCTCAGATTACGTTTAAACTGCTCAAACAGTTTAAAATCCCATTGGAATGAGAAAGAGAGGGTGGGATTTTTACCTGTTTCTGGAAGAAGTTTGCTAAGGAGGAAGTCACTTCTCTTCTGTAGACTCTGAAGAGGAATATTTTGATTTTGAGGAGAATTCTGAACCAACTGACAGTTCACTAATTAAAGGAGAAGAAATAAGAAATAAGGAGCCTACTAAAGAGGAACTGACAGATCTTCAGCTGAAGTTTGAAATTAAAGAGGTATGTCTTCTACATAAAGAATACTTAAAAAAAACCCCTACAATATTCTATTACCAGTGTTCTCCAGAACTAGTGGACGCAATACCAGCCACCCAACAAAAAAAAATACACACACACTTCTGTGGTATGCATATGAGGGTTTTTTTTTATACGGTATGTATATAAATAAAACTCACACATACTTCATCTGCGTGTATGTATTCAAAAAAATGTCAGCAAAAAAGCCCCTTAATGAAGTATTTTTGGTAGAAAATAATAGTACCAAGTCATAGTTTGCAGGTGGGAAATACACACTGGAAAAACTAAGTAAATACCCAGGCAGGTCACTTGCAAAGAGCAAATCCCGAAATATTTCTGTAGTTTTTGTCTCTTACCATCAAACAATCACTTTTTATTTCTTCTGTTCTTACACTTTATCTCTGTAATAAAAATAATACTTCCAGTAAAGCAGGTGAGGCATTAGCTTTATGCTTTGTTTCATTGTTGGTTTGAATGGTGAGAATACATGTGAAAAGACTTTGTAACTGTGTGTTTCTTGCTCATCCAGGTTTTGATAGAACTCACCAGGCAAAAGAAAACTGAGGAAACGGTACTTGTCTTTGATGTAATGCATCTTGGGACAGAAGCAACTGTCAGAACCTATAATTTAGCAGCTGTATCTTATTTAAAGAAAATAAGCTTGGATTACTATGAAACTGGAGGTAAAAAGCAGTGGAAGCGAAGTATACGAGTGTGTGTGTGTGTATATGTAGCACTTAGTCTGAAACGGTGGCTCTCCTCTTTCTTGTGCTCGCTGAAATCCAAATGTTGTTCTAGTTTTCCAGTTATAATACCTAGTATGCAACTGTCCCTTAGCAGTGCTTGTCCCATTGATACAGTGATGTGCTTTGGACTCCCACCAGCATGCTTCATAGATAAATAAGTAGCTTAGTGCTCAGTCTTTGGGTGGAGAAGGGGTACAGGCTTGCCCTTTTGGACTTAGCAAGGAGAAACCATTGATTCATATTTGGTTGTGCAGTGTGTTTTAACAAACGATATTGGAAGGTAATCCCTGTCTTTCAAGGCACAAATTCTTTGGTTCTCTGAAAGAACAGAAGTTAGCCAAATTCTTGTGTGTTTCATGTGGTCTGTTACAGGTAAAAAGGCACCCATTCATCTAATTAGTTCCTCAGATAAACCTGGTTTAGACCTTCTGAAGGTGGAGTATATCAAGGTATACACAAAATTTAAAAGATTTATTTTTGGAACACTTTTATGTTTTATAAAGTCTTAAGCCTACTCTTCAGAGCTACTGGATTGTTTTGTGTCTTCTGAAGAGCACAGTAACCTTCTTGTGAATCATTATTTTCAGGCCGACAGAAATGGGCCACTCTTTCAGACAACTTTTGACAATACTGAACATATGATTCAAGTGAGTGCTTCCACATTTTATTGCTCATTTTCTTCTAGTTTGCTTGCTTAGAAGGGAGGAATCAATAAGGGTTTTTTGGCTTTCCTTTTGCCCTCCACTTGCAGCAGGGAAATATAAAGAGTTAAAACATACTTGGAAATTCTTATACAGCTTAATATAAGAGCAATATGTTAGTCTGTTTCTTAACTATGATGAAAAACTGTCTAGCTAGCGAATGTGGATAAAATTCAAAATGACGTAAGAATGCATCTTCCCACGCGTATGAGATCACGAATTTCAAATGGAATCTTTTTGCCAAGAAAAGGTTCCTGAAGCCACAGCAGGGAATGAGAGTTCTACTACTCCAGTGCTGCTGAGGTGGATATATACACCGGGATGACTGACTTCACACTATGGGGTAGTGCTGATATTAAGAGAACTCAACATTCTGTACATCGTCAGGTGTTGCCTTGCAGCTCTTCAGTGGGACTTCTGTGTCTGGAGGAATTGTGTTTGCTCCAATTGCAAGCTCATTCAAGTGGATAACTTTTACTAAACTGCATGGCGTGCACTTTTTTATCTTTTGGACTCCCTTAGTGGGTTTGTTGAGAAATACCTGTATACTGAGTGTCTGCATGGCAGCCACCTGTCAGTTATCCATTCATGTAGTCCTGTGTTACGGCAGGAGCATGCAGGAATGGGTCTGTGTTTGGCAGAGCACATTGCTTGGTAAGACTGAATCCTGGTTTAGGTTAGACGGCTTTACTGCAGGTCTTTTAAGTTTTCAACTTATTTAATGCAGTTTTCCACAATAAGTTTTTCGCTCATTTAATGCTTCTAAATTGATTTTGTATCACTCTGCTTGTACTGAGGAGGTTATAGGTTGCTTGCACTGAGGAGGTTATAGGTTAACAGTTACACGTGTCGGGTGGTTGTTAGGTTTTCTTGTTTTCTAAGCTCACCACTTTTCTGCTTTACAGAAAGCTTTTTTCCTTTATGATCTGTTCCTAGTAACACATGCAGCTTTTGTGTTTCTAAGAAATTGTTATATTCCATTGAGTCCAAGCTTTAAATTTGTAGGTTACTTTTTTGTCATTTGGCATCTTGTGTTTGCAACAGGTAGCTTTTTCATCATTGAACCTTCTACTGCATACAGAGGCCCTTATATCTGCTGTCAGTTTTCTAACAGCTGTTAGTCCATCAGGCGATGGAAGCAGTGAAGACACACCAACTAAAGAAGAAAAGCAAGAAGATGACACTAGTTTGAAGAAAGGTACAGTTGTGTTTGTCAAAATAATGGTTCTGAAAGGATGCGTTGTGTGCTGGCAAAAGGATCAAATCCAGAGAGACCTCATTAGCTTGGTAGTGTGGGGTGAAGGTCAAAGCTCACGTGACTGGCTCAGCAGTCTGGAGAACTGATTTCAAAAAACAATAAATGAAACAATGATTATGATCATAAATGACATCTTCAGGTGAGCTTTCTGTTCTTGTGTTTCATTGCATTCATTCACAAATAGATTTGGATTTGAGTAAATTGAGATTTCTGCAAGCGTAGAGGACTCAAACACCAGTGTGATCTTAGTGTTCATGGTGAAACAAAGCAGATAAATAGTACTTTGATTATGCTATGTGGTTGAGTCCTTGGATGGCATTAACTCTTGCTGTTCCTGTAGCACTGAAACAAAAAATTAATTTATGTCATAATAGTCACAGAGGGGAGCAGTTGTGCTCTCTTTAATACCAAGTGCAAAACTGAAGCATCAGGTGAGCTGAAAATGAGATGTCTAGTGAAGAATGTTCAGAATCACTTATAATTTTAAATGGCCTGGGTTTGAATGTGCAGGCCGAAAAAGAAGCTGTTGCTGTGTGCAGTTTAACAAAGCTGGTGAACATTTGAGCTCTTGGATTAACACTTTGCTACTCTTGGTTAGCGAAGGTGCAGACCATCAGTGAGGTCTGATAGCTTCTGGTCTTTCCCCATAGATTATTTTTGATACTTGTACGTGACTTTACCTTATTCTGCCCAGCCGTAACACTTGCTTTCATAAAACCTGTGTGTTGGCTGCCTGAAATAGGCTTCTGAGGTTTGCCATTTGTTAGAAGCTTGAAGTTTAAGAGAAAACTTCCTACATTAGGATCTTGGAATAGGAAATATTAGATAACCTGAGAAAAACACTGCTGTGTTTGTGAGTTGTTTTTTGAGTTATTGACTTAATGTTAAAAGTAAATATACCGTGCAATTTATTTCCCTTTAACCCAGCAATTACCCTTCTTTTTAAAAAAAGTAAAATTGTTCCCATAGAGACTCATCACTAGATAGGAGTAGTATCAGACATAGAATTACAAGCAAGTACTGACATGTTTTACTCTTATCAGTAGAGTTGCTTTCAGAGGAAGGCTTGTTGCTCTAAGATGGGATGTTACAGACTTAATCATGAAAGTGGTGATGAATGAAACTATACGAAACAAAATTAAGTCATCTGAATGCCAAAAAAACCCTGTAGGCTGAAACAATCCTCAAATACTCTCAGGAGTTTAAGTGAAAATATTAATTATATGTACCTTGAAAATCCCTCCTTTCTCACTTCTAGTGGTTAGACCTTCCAAGGATAAGGATGTCTTTGATTTCAAGCTTTTTGCCAAGCTGGATACCTTCTGTTTAAATATTTGTGATGAAAAAAAGAACATCGCAGAGATCAAGATACAAGGTATTAAATTCTTTGTTAGTAGTAACTGATCTAATAGTTTAGTTTCTGCTAATAATTGGACTAGAAGATATTTAAGGTGTAAATTTTCAGCACCTGACATATTTTTTTATTGTTCTCTGTGTAAACATGACTTGTGGTATTGTTTCCAAAGTCAGTCTTCTAGTTTGTCATAATATTTTGGGGTCCAGCTAGAAAAGCATGATATCTTATTCTTCAGATAATTAGGTTCATGTTTTGAAGGAGTTTGGTTATGGGTGGCTTTCATGTTGTACTAAGCTCCAGATATTTTTCTGGTGTACCTGAATTATCTAGGATAAAACACTTTAAAATTGTTTTCATTGGTTTTGAACTCTTAGGTTTGTTTGGGTTGCTTGTTTTGGATTGTTTTCTTGATTCTTTTTTACCCCTCGGGGTGTGGGGGTGAGCTATCAGTAATTCTGTGTGAAAAAGAGAGAAGGGAAATTTCATGTCCCAAGTTAGGCTATAGCTACCATCCTAATAGTGCTCTATTAGTATGAATCACAGAATGGTAGGGGTTGGAAGGGACCTCTGGAAGAACCTGATTTTTGTTTTTTGATTTGGGAGAAGTTATGGTAGTTGGGGAATGTAGTTCTAAATATTCTGGTTTGGATACAGGGAGACTAAAATGCCTTGGACTGAATGGAGCTCTTTTATTTACAGTCCCTTCAGCAAGGGATGTGGTAACTGACTTTGTTTGGAAGCAGAGGAGAGAATCAAGTGTGTTTAGGTATTTTTTGTGGGTTTTTTGGAATTTTTTGATGAATCTAGCAAACTATTAACAAAATAATTGTTTGCAATGTATAATTTATGTAATTTTCTCACTTTCCCTCCTGGTGTTGTGTGTCCCCACCCTGAAAATCAGTATTACTTCTATTGTTCAATAGTACTGTTTCACTCTTTTCACTTTACAGGTCTTGACTCATCCCTTCTCCTGCAGCCAAGTCACACTGTATTCTTTGCCCGACTTAAAGACATAGTTGTCACAGATGTTGACTCAAGGACCCTGCATAAAAAAGTACACAACTACACGTTTAAATTTTTACTTGATTCTTGGTTAGTTCTGTGTGTGTAAAAGTGAAACGTAATACACGTTCTTATTCCACTGTTTTAAAAATATTTGATTTGTAGTGAAAACCTCTTTTAAAATAAGATACATGGTAAAGTGCGGTTTTCATACTGGAAGAATGGATGTCCAAAAAGATTTGGGGGGGGTGGGGGGTGGAAATCTAACTTGACATCTGATAGGTTGACAATATATTTCGTTCGTTGTGTTAAGTACGTTTTTAGAAGCTGCTGATGGCTGGTAGGTACTGTTTCTCTCTTTCTAGGCTGTGTCTATAGTAGGAGATGAAGTTTTCAGTTTCAATCTGACTTTAGAGCCATATGCTACTGAGGGAGAAGCCTACACTGACATGTCAAAAGTGGATGGTACCGTATCTTTGAAAGTAGGCTGTATTCAGATAGTCTACCTTCACAAATTTCTCATGTCTCTTCTGGTAAGTCTTTTTTTCCTTTGCATGTTTCTGCTGCGTTTTGAGATTAGTCTTCCTTGTCTGTGTCCTCGGTACAAGTGGTAACTTAGTTTCTGAAATAGAAAGGATAGGCTTAATTTTTCATGTGTGGAATTAAAAAACTTTGATAAGTAGGCTTTAACTGGTTTGAGTTTCAAAAAGCTGACACAGTGCAAGTGGGTCACTTCCCATCCTCTGCTTGGGAAACATAGAAAAGCTTGGTGCTGTTAAGGGATTTTGGGGGTTTTGTGTTCCCTGCCCTCCACTCTGGCAAAAACCTGAGTTCATTGCAAACATATCTGAGCTAACATTGTAAGCAAAACTTTCTGCAAGGTTAGATGCTATGAGGACTGAAAATTAATTGCCATAAATATTGGTACCTTTGTGAAGTATCTTAATGTTGGCTTTTTCAATAAAGCACTAGTGGGCTTTCTGTCATTTGGTACTGGCTTTAGTAGAAATTAGTATTCACTGGGGGCAAAGAGGGGCTCTAAAAATAGTGTGTGTCCCCAAAAGCTAATGAGGTAAAGGAATCTTGTAGATACTGAAGAAAGAAAAAGTAGAGATGATTGTACTGGTTAGTACATTTTTTGACCCTCTAATAGAGGTCATGACAGGAGGCACTGAGTTGTCTTTCCCAAGGAAGATTTAACACAGAGGTCAGCAGAAGTGGCAGTTGATGTTAGCTGTGGTTGAAGTTGTGAAATGTGAGAGTAATTTACGTTAAAAATCTTCTTACAGACATTTCTCCTTTCTCTTCTATGGCTTATTCTAGACTTTCTTGAACAACTTTCAGACAGCGAAGAAGGCACTGAGTGCTGCTACAGTCCAAGCTGCAGAAAAGGCTGCTACCAGTGTAAAAGACCTGGCTCAAAGGAGTTTTCGACTTGCAATGGACATTCACTTGAAAGCACCCGTCATAGTCATTCCTCAGTCTTCAGTTTCCCCCAATGCTATAGTAATAGATCTTGGCTTGCTTAAGGTTCAGAACCAGTTTAGCTTGGTGTCGCCAGAAGACAGTTCACTCCCTCCAGTTATTGACAAAATGGATGTGCAGCTGACAAAGCTGAAACTGTCTAGGTAAAGTGCACTTTACTAAGTAATGCCTTAGCTAACTGGTAATATTAATACTTTATAGGATATTAGTCTACTTGCTTAGAAACCATGGTTGGTGACAGTGTCAAATATTTGGTTGTAAAATACTAGCCTGTTATATTAAGGGCAAATAAATTAGTAGTTAAGGAAGATACTCTTCTGCTTAGGAAGCCATTTAAGCTGAAAGAGATACTACATTTGAGATTTTAAGATGTTACTTTGAAGATGTAACATATGACTTAACTTCTAACTTCCCCCTGGTGTGTTTTGTTTTTTTTTTTTCACCCTTTGTTTTAAGGACCACTGTGGAGATGGGTTTGTCACATGCAGACATTCAGATACTTCACCCTATTAATTTAAGCCTGTCTGTGAAACGGAATCTATCTGCAGCTTGGTTTCACAAATTGCCAGTATTGGAGATTGCAGGTTATCTGGATACAATGAACGTAAGTCTTGTGAAAAGAAGGTGGTGAGAAGCTCGTGATAATACTTAATGTAAGACTAATTTTTATGTTATTTCTGGACAAAAAGGTGTGACAGGCTGCAAATTTTTAGTACCTATGGAGTGGGTTTCAGGGTTGTCAAGAGGGTTTAACCTAAGTGTGTGAGTGTAGAAGTTTGAAAGTTTCACATATAACACCCAAACTGCTGTGTATGTTTTATTGAACTGAGAGAAAGAAGAGAGAAAGGGATGTCGAGGAGTCTTGTTTATTCCCTGCCATAGGACAGAACCAACTTAAATAAAATGTTTTTGTGACCAGTTCTCTGAGTGAGTCTCTCATGCTGGTGACAAAACACCTGTAAATAAGTGCTGCTCTTGACAGAAAATGTTGTTCTGCTTTGCTAGCTAGTGGTAAGTTTAAAGAACAATGTGTTTTTCTTGAGAACTGTGATTTGCAATTTTGTAGGTTGTGTTAAGTCAAGAGGATTTGAATGTCTTTCTCAAAGTGTTGACAGAAAACCTTGGTGAAGCAGAAGAGAAACAGACTCATGCAAAATCAGGACTGCAAAAGGAAGGTCAGAGATGGAATTTGTTTGTCATGAATATTAAGTGTGTTAGCTTTCAGAAATAGTGAAAAGCGTTTATTTGGAAAGCAAGCTTAGATCTGAAAGTATGATGTGTAAGTGATAGATTGTTCTCTTTTTAATTTTGCAAGGACAGTGTTCATACTTGAATACTTCAAAAAAGTGGAAACATTATAAGACAAAATTTGGTAATCATGTTAGCTAAACTGTCACGGAACTAGCAAGGTATTGAGGTGTCAGAGACATGTTGTTGCCTGAACACATTTCTGTTTCCTTTGCCTGCTCTGAGGTTAAAGGCTTTGCTTGTGGAACTGTTGCTAGCTTATCTTAGGTGAATGTAAGCCATCTAAATGAATAAGATATTTGAATATGTTTCTTGAGCTAAACAAATCGTGGAAATTTCAAAAGTTAACCAGTTTATTGAATGCCTCAGATAAAACCGAAGAAATGGAGAAATCACTTTTGGTGCAGGATAAGAATGCTGCAGAAGGAGTGCTGCCTGGAAAGAGGAAAAGAACATTAAACGAAGATGTAATCAATATGCTACTTAATTTTGTAATCAAAGAGGTATATATCCATTTGTAAAAATTATTGTTACTGAATCCAGTACTCAAGCCTGTTTCTTAGAAGTGGTGGGCTATAAAGTCCATTTTAACTGTTTAAAGAAGAGGGTACACAGCAACAAAAAGAAAACAAGCAGTAAGAACCCCAGAACCCAGATTCTTCAGCTGTTTCTCTAGCTATTTTCTTTTGTCTATTTCATGTGAGATTGTATTTATAGAATATTTAACATACACCATATATCTAACAGGGAAAACCAGACTTCTTTTAGATGTGCTGCATTCATCTAGCCTTAATCCTTCATAACGCTGCGTATGATTTTCTTAGTAAAAAACCAGCTGAAATACTTAAGCTAGAGGGGTTTTTTTCCCTTAAAGATACTAACTCTGAAGGTGAGGTTGTAGGTGAAGTACTGGGAAAATGCATAACATCAATTAACAAAGATACCTATGCATGAGAAACCATCCAAGCATGTTTTTTATCTGAAGATATCTGTGATACTTAGATGTGAAGAGCTCAGCATGGCCTTTTTTCAAGAGTCAGGCGAAATGGCTTAGGTACGCAGGTTACTTTAAGTAACTGTCAGGATTTTTTGGGGTGGTTTTTTTTTGGTGTGTAGTTTTTGTTTTGCTAAATCTCTGTGGATGTTTTTGTCCAATACAAAATCTGGGTTCCTATTTTTTTAGACAGGAAAAAAACCACCTTCAAATCCCAGACTATTCTGTTGCTGAGTAAGGATTTCATTCAAAGACTAGAAACTTCCTCCAATCCCCAGCCACCAGGGAAACATATGTGTGAGTGATATGAAATCATATAAGAAAATTTCGTTTTAAGGGCATTAGAAATATTTGTTCTGCAGCTGAAGTGTAGACAGGTAGCAAGTGGATACCATTCCAGGTTTTAGGTTTTCTCAGTTTTTGCAGAATTACAGTTGCAATTGACTGATGAGGTACTTGTCAACAAAGAGCACGTAGTTATCCAACCTGTATCACTAGTATCTCTGGCAGCTGGTAACTTTCAGATTTGCCATCTAGACTGTGAAGAAGTGTTTTAATGTTAGGACTGAGGCATGTTACAGACTAGCCTGTAGTGCTCCATGTTGTCTTATTTAATATGTCTTATGAACAAATCTGTCTTGTTTAATACAATTTTATCCAGGTTTCCCATGGAAATTTTTACGCAGGTAGTGTCCACATTCTGTGGACTGTGTATATTGGGTGATTAATGCTAATTTGTTAGTGTACAAAAAGTATGCCACATAATGATGCGGACATAGTATTGACAAGCTTGAATTCTTTAAATTTCTTGTGTGGTTAATTGTTAGGTTGAGGCACTATTTTTGTTCCCAAGAATGGAAGATAGTTGCCTCATGAAATAATTGCATTGAAATTAACATTTTTCGTCAATAACTATTATCTAGTTCTTCTACTTGATTTTTCAGCTACATTTAGAAACACAAGTTTTTGTCTCATTTTCAACTTTCTAATCAGTGTAATGATTAAAATCTTCTGTAAATGAAGATGTGTCTGTAATTATTATTTGCATAGCATCAGATATTCAAAGATGGATTCATGTTGCTATCTTTTCTCTGCTGCCCTTCCTTCCAGACCAATGTGGTTTGTAGCAACTGTTTTTTCCGTATTCAGACTCTGTAGGTAGCACTGTGTAGTGTCTGATGACAAAACTAAACAATAGCTTGACAAGGTAAGGATACATTGCTAGCCCAACAAAACTAAACTCTAGTAGATTTGGGATTTTTGTTTTGTTGTTGCTGGAGTTAAGAAGTGATTGGTTGCTTGGCCAAGAGGAACAGAAGGGGAAGGGGAGAAAAATCTTTAACAAACAGGTATTGTAAGAAGGCCAAAGGTCTATGTTATTACTACTTTTGAAGCTTACCTGAGGAGATAATGCCCAGTTAGAACTGCATGCCATAATATCTGGACAGCTTTACTGAAATAGTGAACTATTTCCCTTTCTGTATTCGAGGTTGTAATAACCTTAATGAAGCAGGTTCAGAAGGAGAGATATCCGTTACATATTCTGACTGTGCTACAGCTTGGAACCGAAACAAAAATTAGAAATCATGAATTGACCGCAGCAGCATATCTGAAAAAAATTGTTATGAGATGCATTGAAATAAATGGTAAGTCTTCTAGAAAACAGATATGCAGCCAGTATACTGTGTGCACTCAGATTTTGTAGCAAGAGGACAGCCTGTCAAACATAATAATAATTAGCAGAAAAAAGATAGCAAGTTTTACTCCTGTTGCTAGAGATAGCTTGAGTTAATTTGAGTTAGTCATCTACTTTAAGTGGGAGTGGTCATTCCTGAGAAGTATTCTGTCTGTTCAGAGTGTTTTGATGAGCTTCTGAATCTGGGCTTTGACCAGTTCTCACAGCACTGGAAATCCAGCATGCTTGCTTGATTGCTCAGGTAACAATTCAAAGTAATATTGAAGTAGTAACTCACATAGCTGTGTGTTCAAAGTAGAAAAGTATGATTTGGAGTATAAAAACCTAAAGATAGGAACGCCAAACTAATTCTAGGAATGCAAATGACTTTCCAATTTTGAATCTTCTTTCAGGACAAAGAGAAGTTAAGTTTGATTAGTTTAATTAAAAAAAAAAAAGCAAATACAACGTTTCAATAGGTAATTCTTATTCTACAGCTTCTCAGTGAAGAGAGATGTTAACCTGCACTATTTCAGCAAGAATAGTATATAATTAGTATATAACTGAGAATTATCATGGAGGCATTCCATAGGTGGAGCAAAGCTCGTGAGTGGAAATATTTTACATTTTATTTCTTTATTTGCAGACTCAAAAGGAGATCCTCTCTGCATTATTGATTCTTCAAATGAGACAGATGAACATCTTCTGAAAATGGAATACATTAAGGTTTCAGTGCCTTTTAACTAAGATTAAATGGGGAATAGAATAAAGCTTCCATACTTGGCCTGTGTTAGATATTTTTTTATCTTGTTTTAAAACCTGTAGGATTTGTATGTAAAACTTTACTAGATCTTCTCCCAAATACCTATTTTTCAACTTACCATTTTGTTTCACTCTCAATTGCTTCATAAGTCAACACAACTGAAACCACTGGTGAAGCCAAATGTTTGTATAATTTCTTCTCTGTAAACAGTGCAGATTAGTACCTGTGTGAAACTTAATAGATGAGACAGTCTTTGCCTACAGAAGTGATAGGTGGCTCTCTACAGGTGGCAAAACTAGCATTTGAGGAGTGATATGTTGGTTACTAGAGTTCTTGAGCTTTTATTTAAAAAAACAAATCCCCACCCTTCAAAAACTACACGAATACTTGTGAATCTGATAGGTTGTAGAACCAGTGGGCTACTTGTACTCTGATCTATAATGACATAATTTTTATAGAGAAAACCAAGTTAATTTGTTCTGACAAAGTACTAAGCATACATTGATCCAATTTAAATAGATCCTAAGTAAGAGAAATTTTTGCAGCTGGCCAGTTGAACTTTCACAAAACACGTGCTGTACAGTGTCACTGAACAGAGCATTGTGAGTACCCGTTCTGGTTGCCTTATATTGTGTGCTTAACTTAGAGAACTTGTTTCTTCAGGTTTTATCACTTTCCTTTGTTCTTTTGCAATGGGAATAGTCCTGGGGGGGCACAAATTCAATTAATTCAGTTTGTGGCTTTGGTTAAATCAGTAGGGACTGACTCTGTGCTCGGCCTTTGTTTTCTTCCTTTAGGCTGATGCTGATGGACCAGGCTTTGTTACTACTTACAGAAGCACAAAGCAAAACATCAATGTAAGTACTGGATGCATTTAGGTTTTTTAAGTTTCTTGACAGTAACAGCTGTGTGAACTTGTTAGTTGCCCACTTTTTCTCTTCTCGTTGAAAAGAAAACAACCCAAGCCAGTAACCAAACCCCTGATTTTCTCATCATTAAAGCCTACTGCTTTATGTTTAACTACTTCAGAGAGAAATCCATGAAGAAAAAAGTTTGGGGTTTTTTTACAGAAGTAGTTAGTGTATTAGTTTTTTTAACTAGAAGCTGTACGTTTTTAGCTAGCTATAGTTTATAAGGACATATTTTTAACTGAGGCCTGTAGGATGTGTTTTGTTTCTGAAGCGATACTCTTAGCAGCATCTGAAACGAAGGCCTTGTGTTTCATGGCTTGAAAGTTCGTAACAGTGAAGTTGAGGTGTGAGGTGAAACGTCAAACAAGCATTCTCAGAGGTCTTCTGTTCAATCAGTCCTTTTTTTGCTTCTCCCAAGAGCAACTATTCCTATGTTGTTATCCATGGCTTCAGTGACTTCTGAAGTACGCAGGTCATTTTGCTTTCAAAATATTTCCTTTACAGTAGTGGTGGTGGGTGGAGCTTGCTTCTCGACAGCCATAGGTGGTATTGGAAGCGGCTGGACTACTGCAGAGTCAAGGAAGCTGGTAGCCCTTAATGCATCAGTAAGGCTGGCGTTTACCAGGAGTTGCTTTGGGTTAGGAACACTTGGCTAGCTGATGCTAGGTTTCACTAAGTAGTATTGGCTACAGTAGTTGCTGTTTGCGTACTTTCTGTTCTGATTGCAGATTTTTAATCTTGTTGTTTTGTTGTGTCATACCTACTAAAATATCTCTATAGACATCCTTCTGCAGATGTCAGCAGTGCTCAATAGTCCACAATGAAATGCAGCAGAACGAAGAGCTTACTGAGAAAGCATAATGACACAAAGCGTCAATTATTAGACCGCCACAGTTCCTCTGTAGCTGTTTTAAGCTTCCCTTCCATAGCTCTCTCATCTGTTTTGGAGCTTGTGTGGTGTTAAGGGGATGGAGATAGAACGGCAGGATACTTGGGAAAATGAGCAAGACACTTTTTTCCATTACAGTAACTCTGAGTTGTTATGCAGTGAGCTGCTACGAAATAACAATTTTACTTTGTCTCCTTGACGTCATTGCAGGTCATCTTTTCGTGTTTGGATATAGTACTTCACACAGAGGCTCTGCTTTCCATAATGAGTTTTCTCACATTCAGTGTTCCATCAAGTGGTCTTCCCAGTACTGAGAAAGCCTCAGACCACAAGCCTCAAATAAAAGAACAAGAAAAAGGAAGTACTCGTAGACCAGGTAATGAGGCATTAGAAAGCTTCTGTTGCTTAACAGCATCCAGCCTTTGGTTTCAAAGGATACCATTTCAGGTGACAGCATTGCAGTATATTTGGTGGAAAAACAAGGCATGCGTAACTGTATGTGAGGAGAAAATAATCTAATATTTTTAAAAAGCCAGATATTTTTGCTGTTGCTTCATTTTCCGAATTGTCCTTATTCAGTATAACTTCTTCCTAGGTAGTGGTCTGACTTTTATAATAAAAAAGTCAAATAAATGATGATGCAGTGAGCAGTGTCACAACTTTGTTGCTTGCCAGTCTGAAGGCTCTAAAGAGTCCTTATATTGCTGAAAATAAACATTATTGAGCCCTGGGGCAGCAAAGAGAAGTTCTGAACTGAAGGGTGTTACGCTTATTTTAATAATCGGTATCCTTGAAATAGTATGAGTTCTTGTATGGAAGCTCCTTAAGAACGTTTCATCAGGTCCTGTGTGGTTGATTCTTGTGTTTGTGGTGGTGTTTGGTAAAATCAGGGTTTTCTAATCCTAAATCTGCTGGGACTGAGTTTACAGTGGCTGGCTGTTACATTTGGTGTTCTGCAGGAACCTTCAATTTTGTTGCAGGAAGTTTTTTCAGCTAATATGGCTAAATTGACTTTGGTACTGTATATGGAAAGGCATGTTTCTCATGTGAGATACTGTTGTGTGAAAACTAGATATTAATGAGGAGAAAAAACATACGCTTGATTGCTGTTTGCCTGTGTTAGTTGGTGACTGTTCTTGTGCCAGAAAACAACTGTGTTAGTACAAGACTTAGTTCATGTCTTGCCTGATAGTTAGCAGTTAACTTTTAGGCAATAACTGCATGTTGCTTTTTGAATAGTTCGTAAAAGTACAAAGCAAATAATCTAACATTTGGTTTAAAAAAATGACTTGTAGTGAAGTTCTCCTATGTCTCTTGTGTTCTCTATCCAGTGTCTAGTAATGCAGCCAGTGATGATATCTGTGAATTAAAACTCACCGCAAAGCTAAATGCGTTCAGTATTACAGTGTGTGATCAGACTTGTAGAATTGCGGACATTAGAATACAAGGTAAGGGGTTTTTATTTAAGTAGTAGATTAGTTGGTCGTTGCAAGAAATGTTATTCCCCTCCATTCATTCACTTCTGAAAGGCTAGTGTGTATAGGCTAGTGTAGATATCTCTAGCATACGTTTGAATACTTTTTGATTGTATGATATTGTTACCGTTAAGTAATTTAATAGCCAAAATGCCTGTGAGGGAAGAAAATATTTGACTTGGGGAAAGAAGGCAATTAATTTAGAAGTGGAGTAAAATTAAAAGAAATAAAGGCACTATGTTATAAATAACACAAGCTTCTGTTTTTTAATAGCTACACCCTAGACAGCGTTGGGAATTTTTACTCTAGTCTGAGAGTCAATTTAAGTTGACAGATTTGTTGTATGTAGTAAGGTCACGACTTCTGTCTTGGGCTTAGCATTGGTTGTTACATAGTAGAATGCTGGGTTCGAAGCTATGCTTATTCTTTATAGTCAGTAATAAGTAATGTTTCTTTTTTAAAAAATGTTCACTTAAATGCACTTCAACGAATTGCTGTCTGATTCCTTTTGTCTCAAACCAGGAATGGATGCATCTGTGGCTATGAAAACGAAAAAGATTAAAGTCTTTTCCAGACTTGAGAACATTGTAATTACAAATGTTGATCCAAAAACAATCCATAAAAAGGTGATGTGTTGTGTAGATTGTAAACAAACAAAAGACCTATTTGTTTAAGTTATTTAATGCCAGCAGTGTGGTTGATTTGCTGTGTTGTAAGAAGTAGGATGTAATGTACCAAATATTAGGCAAAATTTCGTTGGTTAATTTCCTTTAACTCAGAGAAGCAAGACATGCTTCCATTCAGTATTTAATTATTTTTAATCATGTTTGCATTGATGTGTTTAATTCTGAGTAGCATGGGTTAAATATAAAATGTGCTATAGCTAATCAAGCGAGAAGAGACATAACCCAGCTGATTCAGTTTCCTTTTGTGCCTAGCATGCATGTGTCCCAAGTATTGCTGCTAAGCTGCAGCTGATCTTTTTGTGGAAATTTTTGTTGTTTGATAACTTAAGCAATAATTTTGTCACAGGTGACTGCCTGGGAGTGCTAACTATGTGGACTTAATCTTCTAGGCTGTCTCCATCATGGGAGATGAAGTCTTTAGATTTCACATGTCACTTTATCCAGATGCTACTGCAGGGGAGGCCTATGCTGATATGTCCAGGATGGATGGTAAAATGTCGCTGAAAGTGGGCTGCATCCAAATAATTTACCTACATAAATTCTTTATGTCTCTCTTGGTAAGGCATTAGTTTCAGTTCTTTTCTTGACATGAAAGTTTTTCAATAAAAATGTAATCAGCTCTTTGTGACCTGTACCTTGTGTGAGCTGGTGTCCAAGCATGCAGAACTGTTTTTCTCAAGAAGTGTCACTTAAGTTGCACTGCTTTGTAGAAGAATGACAAGTACGGAGAAGGATGACAAAACAAGTAATGAGTTGAGTTGAAAGCTTTTAATAATATCTTAAAAATCAAATAGGTAAGCGGTGTCTTAGCTTGTGCATGATTTTAACTTTTTTTCTCTTTTGAAACTTGCATGGTTGAATTAGAAGTTTCTTATTTCTGCCATGGTTATACTTTTCCTAAATTTGCATTTTACCTGGGGCTTGACTTTTTTGCGAGGCTTATTTGCTCTCACAGAACTCTTACTTTTTTTCACTACCTATCAACAGAACTTCCTAAATAATTTCCAAGCAGCACAAGAAGCCCTGACTGCAGTCACTGTCCAGGCAGCTGAAATGGCTGCTTCCAGCATGAAAGACTTTGCTAAAAAGAGCTTCCGCCTCTTAATGGATGTCAACTTGAAAGCTCCAGTTATAGTTGTTCCTGAATCTTCAATTTCATATAATGCTTTGGTAGCTGATCTTGGCTTAATCAGAGTTCAGAATGAATTCAAGCTGGTGTCTTCAGATGAATCTTCTCTTCCTCCAGTCATTGACAACATGGATGTGCAGCTAACTCATTTGAAATTGTCAAGGTATACACGGAGTCATCTTCTGAGTTGAAAAGTGTTTGTAAAGAAAAGGGGTCCATGTTCAATATGCAGTGTTGTTCTACAATTTGAAGATGATGGGCAATGAAAACATACTAAAACCAAACAAAGCCTCCCCCCTCCCCCCAACTAAGTTTAGAAGTGCTTTTAGGTAGGGACACATATCAACAATCTCTAAAACTTCTTGCAAAGAAAGGAGCGATAGGACAGTAACTGAGTTCATCTTAAGTGCTTATCTGGGCATTAGTGCATATAAGCACTTATTATTAATTTAAAAATAAGTAGACCCATAGTTCTGCTACATTAGTATGGTATTGTTTGGGCTTCTATGTCTACTGAATATTTTTTCTCTGCTGCTTCCACTGTCTTTTGTAGGTGCATTATATCCACAGATTCTCAGCCAGATTCTGAAATTCTGCGTCCTGTGAGTTTGACTTTATTGGTCCAGAGAAATTTAGCAGCAGCTTGGTATCGTAAAACCCCAACAATTAGTATCAAAGGAGACCTAAAACCAATGCAGGTAATATCATGGCAAATCAGAGCTACATCAAAAGTTACATATATTCTCAGAAATAGTACTCAGCCTAGTTAAGGAGCTTGTAAACTTGTTGCAATTTCTATTCTTTACAAAATGTTACAAGACTTACAGCTTGAGTGTCCAGTTTATAGATCTGTTAGAGCTTTTATATTGTGTAAGGAATAGTTTTGGTGTAGCTGCATACAAACGGAATAAAACCTGGTTTTATTTTCCTGGGGATCCATTGGAGCTCTCTTCGGACTCAACAGCCAGTGAAGTTATTGAGGTTAACTGTGGAGTTAGCATTTAAAATCTAGATTTAAAATTTTAAATTGTTTAATCTGTAATATTCAGGTTATTTGAGCATTTAGAATTAGAAATTAAAAGTGTGGATGTGGATCTCTAATATACAGCAGTTGAAAACTATGGTTTATATCTTTGCAGAGGGAGGGTTTTATTTTCTCTTTTCCTGCATTGACCATATGGACATAAGTGGGTAAAAACAAACTGGAGGGGCCTTTTAGTTGTTCATGAGCCCTGTTTCATTCCTGTATCTTTGCTATGGCCAAATGGAGCACTGGTAAAGCAAAGAGGGAAAAAATATTGTAAGACTGCCAGTAAAAAAAAATAAACATAAAAAATTATTCTAACACTATGTATTATGGGCTAAGTGACTGCATTTTGTCACTTATTACTGCTTATTTTTTTTCACAGTCATGTTATGTTATAATTGGATTTATATTCATTAACTCTTTAAAGCCCTGCTGAATGACAGTTGCTTTTTTGTACAAATGTAAATCTTGGCTTTAATGTTATCTGATTATGTTTCTGGATTACTGAATTGTTAAGAAGTGCTTATGATCATTAATTACTTCTATTTTTAGCAGACAAAGAACCTTCAGGAGACTAGCAAGTGTTTATCATGCAGAGTGTTAATTCTTGTTGTAACTTGTGTTCATAACAAATAACAAATGATAATTTAGGAAAAATGTGCAAATGATTTACGATGTTTTGGCCAAGATCATTTTGACTAGACAGCTTGTTTATGGTGGAAGCAGCATGTTGTCTTTCCTCAACATTTGCATACTCTTGATAAAGATAGGGTTCTGTGTTGGAAAGAAATACTGTCACCAAAAATGAAGTTGTGGTTGTATCACTTTACAGATTGCACTCAGTGAAGATGATCTAACTGTTGTCATGAAAATTTTACTTGAAAACCTTGGAGGGGCTTCTTTCCAGCCAAATACTGTGCAAGAGCACATTGAAGATACGCGGATGCTTAAAAAATGGAAAGTTCCAAGTGAATCCGATTTCTATGAAGGTATGTTTAATTCATAAGTTGATGATGTTTAGACAGAGGACTGCTTGCAAATTCAGACTTCGTATTTATCTGAAGCACTTCAATGTGTGTATATAAATTGTTTTTCTTGATAGTCACATGTGTACATGAAAAGTTATAAATAAGAATGTATACACACACCAAAAATGTTGGAGTGTGAGTTGTTGATGGCCAAAAGATTTTGTAGCGTATTTTTTGCAATTCATCTTTTATAGGATGGTATTCTTCAGTCTATATGAATGACTCTTATAAGTTGCAGGTGGTTTACAAAAGAAAAAAGCCAAACCAAACACCCCAGAATGTTAATGCAGAATTATAACAATCAAGGATATAATTAGTATTTAAATAATATATTAATGTAAATGGCATATGTCTCTGGATGAAGTATTTTTAGCACTTCGCCAATAGCTTTTTTTGTCCAAGACTTCACACTCTCAATGTCAAAAAATTACTGTTTAACCAATAGTTGAATTGCTGTACTATGAGAAGAGCCTGGATGGAAGAGTAGTGCAAACTCCTTGAGCAGTCTTGGCACTTCCAGTAGTTATTCATTAAAACAAACGAAGAACTGCAGTAAACTTATGATAGCTTTTTTTTAATGTTCTTAACCACTCCATGCTAGGTAATTTTAGTGTACATTGAAAAGAACAAAGTGATACTGAGTAAATAAAAATGCAAATTGTTCCAAGTAGTCTTCCTGATTATAGAGGTTTCCTCTTTTTATGACTTTCGGATCTTAATTTAAAAAAACCCAAACAAAAGCAATACAAACCCCAACAAAAAAACCCATCCCAAACCCAGAAAACCACCCCGAAGCCCAAATGTTCTAAAGAAATATAAAAATATTTTCTTTTCACTGACAGGTCCTGTTCTTGCTTTTGGACAAAAAAATGTTCCTACAGTTGAGTCTTCTGCGGAATGTTATACAGCGCTTAAATTTGACTTTAATTTTGAGTCACTTTCAGTAACTCTCTACACTAGTGATATGCATCAGGTTTGTGACAAAGCTTTTACCATATGGATGTGGTGGGGAACTTAGGCTTCTCACGTGGACAGAACTCAGGATAGTAAAACAAAGAGTTCTGTCAGTTGTGTTGGTTTTGTAATACTTGCATTATTAAGCTTATGCAATTTATTCTGGAACTTTGAGGTTTTATGGACAGAGAATGCCCTTAATTTGAAGGATGTAAGTGCATTTCTAAAAATCACACTACAGAAATAATAAACCAACCAACCAAAACCATCCACCATTTGATTTGGTCATTCAAGCCTTGATTCCGGTTAACCGAAATAAAAATGAATTTGAAAAGCAGGAATTGCTAGCCTAGATGATGCTAGTTCTACGCATGGTGCCTTTATAGTGAGTAAGCAGATCCAAGGTGTACATGACCTGCACTTCCCTCTTACATATCCCTGAGTGGGAGCAATAATGAACATCCTTCCTGTGCTGAAAACAGAAGAGAAAGATGTGCAATGTTGCTTTGTTTTTAGGACTTAGTATGCTTTGTCCAGATGTGAAGATGCTTGCTTTACTGATTATGTTTTTTGTATGAGGGTGTATAATTTTAAAAAATTCTGGTGAAATGAGTATCGTGGGGAAGAAATACTCTGTAATGGGATTTTATTTAAATTTCTTCTTTGTATCCTTTCTGCTTGTTGCTGAGGTCCTGGCTGTAAATGAGTTAGTGTGATGGGAGTGGAGGAGTCCCTGGTAGGAGATTCACAGTTCAGATGGATTATCCTTTGGTCACGCATTCAGAAAAACTGCTAGAAATGTGGTGAAGAAACAGCTTTACTACAACACAGCTTGTTTCTTCTGTGTTCTCAGTGAGTTTCTTGGACTAATTCGTATGATTGGAGGACTGGTGACAGCAACAGGCTAATCGGATCCTTCAATTCATGGATCAAAACACACATGGCTACCAGCAAAGGGGAATGTGCTTGCTACTTTGTTCTGTGCTAACTAGTCCTACCATTTCTCACTATGCAGAAATCTCTGCTTTCGCTGCATAGTGACAAATTATGCCTTGGTGAACTCCGACTGCATCTCATGGCATCATCGGGGAAGATATTTTCAGATGGCTCAATGGATATTGACGTTAAACTCAAGGCATGTACCCTGGATGATCTCAGAGAAGGAATTCAGAATGTGACTGCAAGGTAGGTTTGACTGCATCAGAAAGGAAAAAAACTCCATGCTGCTTGTGAGGAAGACTTCTTGCTTGTTCTGTGCTTTGTTTCACGTGGGATTGATAAAAATTTGTGGGGCTGTAAGTTGTTGCCTGTCATACTGTGCACAAAAGCAATGAATGATGTAATTTTATTAATATTAAGCAAGTTTCTTCTTTTGTATGTTGATTTCCCACGTTATCCAAAACAAAAAGAATACCTGGGAGGCTGAAGCACTATGGTAAACAGTGTCGAACAGATGAGTAGAGAGCAGCCAGCCTCAGCTAGAGAGTTCCATGCACAGAAACTTTAGTCTGATGTTTACATGCTGCATACGTAGTTCCAGAACTGTAGTATCCAAATTTTTAATTGAAATTACTTTTTCGTTAGAGAAATCTATGTTCTCTTATTTCTGGAGGAAACACTGATTGCTTATGTTGTAATTTGTATTTATAAATGGTATGAGGAGAAAAAATGACTCTACTTACGCATCCTCATTCTTCTAGGTACGTGTTTGAAATATTTCTTATTAAACTTGTTTTTCAGAATGATAGACAAGAAAGATGACACAAATGACAGTTCTATGATAGATGTAAGCTACAAGCAGAATGAAAATGGAACTGAAGTCATTGCTGTCCTTGACAAGTTGTACATATGTGCCAGTATGGAGTTTTTGTTGACTGTAGCAGATTTTTTTATTAACTCAATGCCGGCATCCTCGACTGAAAGATCTGCACAGCTGCAATTAAAACATGTTGCTTCTGGGAAATCCAAGCCAGAAACAGGTCTGTAAAACTGATTTCCATGCCCTGCTCCCCTCCTTTGCAGGCTTCAAACTGGAAATAATAATCCAAAAGTTTTCAAGATGCTGTCTCTTAGACTTAGGAAATTAGTTTATTCTTCATAATGTGTAAATTTGCCACTGATACCATAGATTAGTGTTTAGTAGTTCTAAAACTGCTGTGTTAAATAGTGGAGTTGTGCTCTCCAGCTGAGGTAAATATTGGAAATCATTTGTTCTAAACAGGATTTTTACCCATGTAATATCGCAAAGGAAGCATACTTATGGTAAAAGCGCCATGTAGATAGTGGTTAAGGAAGTAAAAGGAACACCTTACTCTTTAAAAAGAGTTTTAAGGCATGTGGCCAAGAATATCTTACCCTTTCTTCTGTGTATTTTGAAAGTGGAGGTTACTATTTCAGTTCAGTTATGGAAGACTTAAGTTTTTGATGGACAGCTTTCGTCTGTGTGGTTGAAGACAGAAGGTAAAGCATGATGAAACAAGGGCAAGAAAGACCACTTCTGAGGGTTTTTTTGTTTGTTTTTAAGTGATTGCTAGGCTTGCCTGAGTTGTGGTCAAGCCTAATCTGTGGGTTGTGTTGTGTGGCTGGTTCCCAACAGCCTTTTCTTTCTTTTGGGGAACTTGGCAGAATGCTAGGAGTGAGCCTTAGCTTTTATGAATTGTGCTAGTGGTGTCAGCAGTTCGCTTCCTCTGCTCCTCACTAGTTGGAGATTGCACAGGTCCTGTGATGAGTGAGGGGTGGTACATGCTCCAGAAAAATGGCACTTGCAGGGGTTACTTGGGACTACCCAAGTGTGTTGCTGCCTGCAACCAGTGATGCCTGGCTTTCTTTGCTTTTCCTGTAGCACACCAAGCCGCAGCTTGGCACCTGTTCCATTGCAGAAGTGTGACATTACGATATTTCCAAAAAGCCGTAGGTGCGAGTAACCCATATAGCGAGTCCTAGCGTGCAGGAGGCTCGCACACCACTACACTGCCTGTCACTGAGAACAGGAGTGACTTGATCCATCACTAGGGTAGAGAGTCTTGCTTTTAACTGAGATAAATATAATATGATTCTCTCCTTCTGTTTGGAGAGTGAGTGGATATTCAAACGAGAAATTATGTATTGCTAGTTCGGTTTCAATTACTATATCTTCACCCTGAGAAAGTTAGTTACTGTAGTTGTTGAGCTGGAAGATGACTGTTTCCAACTTGGCTTTGTAAAGCCAGTGCTTAGGTTGACTACAGCATATAGAGCTGATACAGTCTTTTTACAATATTGAAACAAACAGTTTCTTCAAAACAAAACTTCTGACCAGTTTGCTGCTGGTTCTAGACACTGTGTGATGCTCGGTTTCAGGAAAGTGTTTCTGTAAAAATTGAGACATTATTTGTTAAATTTGTATTTCTGAAATTGTGTACCGATTTTTATGCATGGTTTAGGTATTATGTACACAATAATGCTTTCAAACCTTTTATATTTAAAGGGCTTTTAAAACTTATTTTCACAGAAATATCTGTACGGCCAAATATGACAGTAAAAGCTGTTATCATGGATCCAGAAATTGTATTTGTTGCTAATTTGACCAATGCTAATGCCCCTGCCTTAAAAGTTTCCTTCCAATGTGACTTCTCGCTGACATCTGGAAAGCTTGCACAAAGGATGACTGCTCAAGTGAAGGACTTCAAAGTGTTGGCCTGTGCCTTTCTCAAAGAAAAACAAGACAAGGGTGTTACTACGGTAAGAATACTTGTTTTTCATAATGAAGAGAGTAATGAGAATTGTTGGCAGTCATGTCCATTAGTTGGCATACCCATACCACTCAGAAAACGTAGTTTTCTAATAATAATAATAATTGATTATTATGAAGATGGGAAGGGACTGTGCGTCTGTGGTATGCCTTTTAAAGGTGAAGCTTTCATCAGCAGGTGCAAGACTTCATCACATAGTCCTCTATCTACAACTTGTATAGTGCATTTGTAAATTATACTAAAAGTTTTAGTGAAGAAATTGCATGAGGGGTTTTGAAGACTGAGAATACCTCTCTGCAGCTGACCGCCTGCGACTCGTTGCAGTAGAGTATGCTGATCAGGATGTTGTCTGGAACTTCATCTGCTCATTCCTGGCAGGGAGCATTGAGCCCCAAAGGTGGTCTCCGTGGTTCATCTCGCATATGGAATCTTCCCTGATGCATTTGGGTTTTTTAAGGATTCACGTTTTTTTTGACTATACCATTTTGAGGTGCATTGAGAACTGGCTGAATGGCAGAACTCAGAGGGTTGTCATCAGCGGTGCTGAGTCTAGTTGGAGGCCGGTAACTAGTGGTGTCCCCCAGGGGTCAGTACTGGGCCCA
>Ga0065711_1028565_pt1 | contig 40475 bp, 15 predicted proteins | sample Hoacrofraction12_FD_59098 | JGI IMG/M metagenome (GOLD analysis project Ga0065711, IMG submission 59098) | Hoatzin crop microbial communities from Cojedes, Venezuela - Epithelial fraction 12 v2 (version 2) | ecosystem: Host-associated > Birds > Digestive system > Esophagus > Crop | place... | reverse complement strand
CGGGTTTGGAGCCGGGCCCGTAAAGACTTTTTTTTTTTTTTTTTCATTATTTATTATTTGTTGCCCACGTAAATACCCGAGCTGAGGAGCTGGAACGAAATGGAGCCCGTTATCTGAAGGAGGGAGCGGGAAGGATGTTTCCGTGTGCCAGGCAGAGAAGAATGAGGAGGAAGCAAGAAAGGCAGTCCTTGACCCGGGTGGTTTTTGCCACCCGAGGAGAGGAGAGCGGGGGACAAAACCATAAATTCTCTCCTGCAAATGAGCGTCTGCGAAGAAGTGATTGGGGGAAGCGAGGAAAATGCCGCTAAGGTGAATTCAGTCTCTGCTTAGGGAGAAAGAAAAATGCTCTGTTCTTTAGCATTTGATACTAAAATCCAAAGTTACGGTTTGGAAGGATTTATTGCAGTGCTTTTTATGACTGCTGTAGAGAAGTGTGATATTTTGTCAAAAGTATACAGAGGTGTCAGGCCCAGGATGAAGTGAAGAAGGCCAACGGAAGAGGTAGAAGACCATCAACCTGGGGACTCAGTTATCAGAGCAATATCATGCCACTATCCATATTCAGGATAGACTCAAATTAGAAATTATCAGGTGCCAATCCTGCTGCAGCGTCGCAGTAACGGCAGTGTTAGCCTTGGGTCTGGGCCGGCGTACGCAGCCTGGTCACACCGGACGTTGCGCGTTCCCCTAGCCTCCCGTACCATTTTCCCTCTCCCACACTGTCGTTCCTTCTTCTTCCCTCCCCTTTTCCCCACCAACCGAGTGATGATGCTCTGACACTGCTTTCGTGTGCAGCTGAGGAGCAGCAACTGTGTTTGCAGCCCATGCCCTCCTGCTTCCTAGCAAAATTCCTGCGTGTGCAGGGCCAAGTAGGGCCAGGAAGGGGTGGGTGAGCAGAGGATTTTAGTGAAGTTCTGCAATCCGGTCAGAGAGATGGGTTTAGCAACCATCCCTACAACCTCCCCCTAAGGTGAGATGTCTCTCAGGGACAGGTGCCAGACTCCAGCGAGATCAGGTTGAAAGGCAAAGGTTCTGAGCGAGGTTGGCAAAAGAGAGACATTTCCTCCCAGTCCACAAGCCCTTTAAAGCTCTGCGAACTTGCTAGCTTATAAATTTTAATTATACCATAATCCTTGCTAGCACCAGTTTTGGGGGACGGGGGGGTTCATGGGTAAATGTTGTGACAGTGTCAAGTGCCATCATCCAGCCTCATCTCCCGGAGAACAGGATGGAATTCACTGCTTCAGCAACCCACAAGTAGAAAACTCTGTGTGTTACCAGTCCGCTACAAATAATAAGCCGTTAGTACATGTTAGTGACACCGTATTAATGAAAAGTTAGGCAAGGTCCATGTATTTACTGCGTGGAAAAGTTCTAACAGATGCACATGTAAGGTCTCGCTGTATGTAAGATACATCTGGTTCACCCCAAGATAGGATCAGGAGGGTGTTGCAAATGTTACACGTACCTCATTTCTCCCGGGTTGCTCGAACTTTCCTCTACGCTGTGGTCAAAGCAGGGAAGTAGCTTACCACCTGCCAAGCATGACAGACTCCCCCACAATCCAATCTTCTTCAACATTTCTTCAACCCACAGGAAAGTTGTTTGACACAAATTCAAAGATGCAAATGAGAAAATCAGCAAACTGAAGTGCGGAAATCATCATGAAATAGCAAAAGAGATTCTGTGATTAACTCGGGAGGGCATCTACATAATTGTTTTTTAAGAAAATTGTAAATTTGCTAGGAAAAATGGGGCTTATTCACCCCTGCACTTTTTGCAAATACCAGCTGAATTCATGCCGTTGGTAATATGATAGCACTTTTACATAAGGTGATGACAGCATGATATAACCTTTATAGAACATGGGAAACCTGCTACGGGAAAATCAGGCTCATTTCCAGCCTTGAATCCTGCCTCAGACATAATGGGTGTCGTAGTCCTTTGTGCTGAAGGAACACCTTTACTCCCCCAAGAGCTCATGTTTAAACACAGATATTTCTATCGCTTCAGCAAATCTCCTACTCATCACATGGGAGAATCATTGCATGCTCTCAGTACCTATGTAATTAATTTTGTACAAAGTGGAAGAGCTCCAAAGAAAGCCCAGGTCGGAATGCGCTCTAAGCCAGTGGCTTTAGCAGTCCCTTAGAAATATAACACCTTCTGCCAGGCACATCACAGGCATGAGCTAAAAGCTCTCCTGTCTCAGGACCCACGCTATTAGGCTGTCCTTTTTCAGGTGTTCTACCTCGTAAAAACTCACAGCTAGTGAAAATACCTCGTCAACTTGTTCTTTCAGAAGGAGGCACAAGCGACCACTGGTTGCTGAATTAGAATCAATTTAATGTACATAAGATGGTGAACAAAGTCCTCCATCTTCCTCCTCGAGACGGTGATTAGTGTCTTCCAAAGATGGACTCGATTCTGAGTTGCTGTGTGTCAGTAAGTGCTCAGACTTCTAAGTTGTTGGGTAAAAGGCTGGCTTTTCCTACATTAATTTTGGGAAGCAATATATTCGATTCATTGGCATAAGCACCAAAAAGAAATAATTTATTTTTGTTAAATGGAACATTTCAGTCACTGGGGAATGTTTTTGCTTCTTTTGCATTTCTGTGGTAAGAAATAATAGCACTTAAAAGAAATATATTCTTAATATTTTTGCTTGCTTGGCAGTCATACTGAAAATCAATCATTTGCCCTCTTGGAGAGCCCCCTCCACCAAACACATTCCGTGTAGTAACACAGATGACTGCTTAGAGTTAAGATTTTGCAACGCATCTACTTGCCAAGTTTACCACAAGTGTGCCTTTTTTTTTTCAAGTTATTCCAAACAGAAGGTGTTCATTCGTATCAAGTTCTACGGACTGAATTTTTTGCAAACTTTTTCCTAAGGTTGTGCCAAAAATGTGGAAGACAAATGATTTTTAAGCTTTGTTTCCAAATACTTCTACTAAAAAATGGATTAAAAGTAATCATTTACACTACATCATAATAAAAACATCAACATAAAGTGGAACAGCAGCCAGTGTTAATTCCTTCAACCACTGGAACACTTTGCCCCACATGGCTGAGGCAGTTTTATGGGGTGCAGTAAAGGAGCTATGGACTCTCTAAACAATAAGGACAAAAATAAATATTGAATTGCTGCATCATTTGCCAAGCAGCCGACATCTTAGGCTCTGAACAATTCAAGGACATGGAAAAACACATGATTATGGATTTTCAACATTATAACTTGTAGTACATAGGAGTTAGACTGAGATTGTACAAGGAAGTTTTGCCTGTTTTTTCATATTTTTTAGTTATTTCATTTCAGAAACAGGATATATGGTGCTATGTTGAAAGATACACTGATTTATTATCAGGTGCTATCAAAAAACCCTCACTGATGTCATGGGTATTAAGGGGACTGCATAGACAAAAGCATCTTTCACTTGACTTGACAGTAAAGCTTTGGCAAATGTCAAAACGCTCTATAACTCAACTTCACAAAAAAAAAAAAAAAACCACGCAGCTGACTTCTAGGTTCGCCGTTAAATCTGTGTGCTCCGCAGATTTGCAGCTTCCACGTAATGGATCTCTAGTAAGAAGTTTTCACGGGTGAAGGCAATAATCGGTGAGATTCTCGGATGTCCAATAGCTTTATTGCTGCTGAAGTGGCCATGATGTCATGATGTTGCAGTTGATTTCTGTGGGAGGAGAACGGCTTCTGTGCGATTACCCCCTGTCGGCACTACCAGGCCCTGAAGCACCGCAGCAGCTGTAGCTCTGTAGGGACTGGCAGGATCCTGACTTCATCTTAGGGTGCAATCCACTGCCACGCACGTTTCCAATGCATTTTTTTAGAGACCAGAACACATGCTTGATACTGAGGGCCAAGTCACCCACACTGCATGCTGTATGTCCCAGACAGGGAAAACTCAACACCCTCCTTTTTCTGTAAAACTGTGTGGACTAATATGAAGAAATTATGTGAAGAAACAGTCTTAATCGAGGTCTACAGTGTCTATTCCAGGTGGATGTGGTTCTTCAAAAGCCCAGAAAGCACTAGTTGTGTGGTGATGAGGTGACACTCTGAATGAAGTTGAGTATGAGTTTGTCCCAATAAAACTTTCCGGAGACCAGTTCAGTGAAGCATCAAAAGGTCCCTTTTAACTGGTTTTTTTCATGTTGTGTCCAGAGCCTTCATAGAAAAACTTCCTCCGCACAGCACAAACTGCTCTTCCTTGTCACTCTACCCTAGAAGAGGAAACATTTTTTCCTCCTTTGCATTGCATGGTATTTGCTGCAAAATTAATGCAAAGCCCGGTTCTTTCCAAAAAGTAAGCTCTAGGGGCACAGGTGTGAAGAACTCATCTTGCTCTTGAAGTTGTACTCAAAAATAGAATAGTGAGCACAGCTGCTAGATAAGTCCGCTTAGAAAAGGTTTTCAGACTCATGGCCAAGAAAACAGACCTGCTAAATATACAGAATAATGAAATACAGCTAGCTTTCTTTCCTCTGAAAATTTTCAGAGACAGAAGGTAAAAAAATGATCTAAGATTCCATATGTTCCGTTACACATGATATAGGAGGCTTAGGCTCCCATAAAAAAGGTTTATAAGTGGTAATCAGTGATATCATATTAATTAGAAGCAGTAGTGGTTGCTCTTGAAATCTGCAGGCTATGCTATTTTGGGCAAATAGCAGCATTTTATTTTAGCTGTTCATTTTATGAAACCTTTTGTGAACAAATGCTAGAAGTTTATGCATAGCAACTGAATGGGTGAGTCGAAATGCTTGGGCTTTGCAGCAACAGCACATGAAGGCTGGACAGAACCATTGCTCCTTTTAGGTGAGGATTACAGCAAACAATCCAGGGCTGTTGTTCATAATAATAATTTTTTTAAAAAGGTTTTTTTCTGTCTATTTATTCAATGTAGCATCATTTAACCTGCCCATTTTTAATAAAAACAATGGCCCACAGCTGCATTCTCTCTGAAATAAAACGTTTACAATTTGTATTTCCTTAGAAAATGCCAGTTCCAAAAAAAGGGGGAAATGAAATTATTTTTAAGACCATAACTTTTCATTGCAATAAACAGTGAAACCAGCAGACTGAAGTGCACATATGTAGATGAGTTCTGTTCTTATGCTCAATTTCACTGAAGTCAAAAACATTTTTAAAGCTTGAATAAATGTTGGCAAAGTTCCAAAATCCAACTCTTTATATATTTGTGTAGATCTTACATTGACCAAAGAATAGTATTTTAAATATTATGTACTCCTTCTTTGGTGCCGTTGTGATGCTTTCCTTCTAAGTGACTGGTCTCCAGCTCAGGCAGGATTTTGACATTATACTAGATCTTTCAAGAGCAAATGCCATTTTTCAGAAGAACAAGTACGTACAAGATCAAGTTCATTTTCAAACATACACTTTTATGAATCTGCTCCTCTCTGGTTAATCTATGGATAAGATGCAACATCTGTTCTGATTCTTAACTGTACAAGAAGATTACCTTAAAGATTCCTAAAAATGGCCAAACATTTTTTTATCCTTGTTTTCCTGCATCATCTCACTATCATTAGAAAGCAACAATTAAAACAAAAGAGAATTTCATATATGAAGTCAAATTGTTAGCTTCCAAGCATCATTTAGACTGTAGATTAATATTTTTGAGAAATGTTACTTACTTCTAAACATGCATATATAAGACACCAAACTACAAGGTATATTGTAGCAATATTACAGAGTTTAAAATATTCAATATACAATATAGTATCACTAGAGAAACTAGCCTTATTTAGATCATAGGTCTGAGTAATGCAAAGCCCAGCAGGTGTCCATTGGTGACAATTTTCTTTCATATCTTGTCAGTTTGCAGTATCATGTGTTTTTTCTGTTTGGGTGAAAGCTGAAGCAATGTTATACAATAGACAGAACATGGACGTTATTTTTAGTAGAAAAAGTACAGTCTAATATATGCATTAAAGCTGTGAATGTAGGGTTTATAGTTTTTAAATTATTATTTCTGAGCAGTGTGTTTAAAACTATATGACATGTTCCCTGTCAAAGATCAAAGGGCTTAATATGTTTTGTAAATTATAGCTGTAATGATTCCATTTGCAAAAGATGTAATTTACTGGTCTACTTTCACAATGAATGGGAGCCTAATGAATCACACAAACTTATACATTCAGCAATAATATAGGATATCTTAGACTTGACTTGGAATATGCATTATGATAACAGTTGAGATTTTATTGGAGAGTAAATTTTCTTTTCATTTCTTGGCATGCTCACCTTGACAGCTTTTCTTCAGTGTTTTAGTTTTCCAAAACAAACTATCTTTTAGGAATATCAGCGAATGAAGTGCAGGAGGAGGTGGCAAAGGCACATTTGTTGCTGTGCATACACACGTGTACTGGAAGGTGCTGAGAAAAGAAAGGCCAGATTCTTAGGTAAAGATAAACGAGAAGCCTCTTGTGAGGCGTTAAAGGATAATACACCTCAGGCACAGTTATTTCAGTTTTTTGTGACACTTTTAACAGAATGATGTAATCACCTTCTTGTCATGAGGTGGATATGGTGTAGGTAATAATAGCAAATAAAGTATTGTATAGCATGTAAAGGAATGGACAATTTGGTCTCTTTCTCGTAAATGTTTAATACAGATTTACGTGGGTTCATGATGAGACTAGACAAGCTAATGGGAAAGAAATTAGCTGAGAGTTGCTAAATACACAGAGTTGACTTCTGGCTCAGGAATAACTTGAGAAACTAGTTGCTCAGGATGACAGATTATCTCTGTAAATTTGTCCTTTTCTGTACTTTCTATCAGCAGGTGCTTTGGGCCACTGTCAGAGAAGGAACAGCCAGCTAGGTCTACCCTTTGCTGAAACCTAGTATGGTCATTTGTATTGTATATTCTTAAATTTGGTTTTCATCTTGTGTACCTAAAATGGAAGATAACCTAAATAAAAAGCAAATGCTTATCTCTTTGCGTCTGGAAAAATATACCAGTTTCAAAAGTGCATTCAGTGAACTCAGACCTCCAGCAGGAAGCCATGCAGATCCCCCCATAAACATGCATGCCTTGTAAATGCCTCATAAAACTCCAGTTTCCCAACTGTACCCGACAAGTGTTACAGAGATTGCCAAAATCTGACTTTTTTTCCACTTCCCACAGTCAGGGCATTTCACAGAAATGACCATATTCTGCAAGATCACTGGCTGGACAAATACAGTATCTTCCTTCTAGAAGTATGTTCTGCATCACAGGGGGAGGCTCAGTCCCTCTCTCCCTCCCCTCCTTCACTTCCAGTAAGTGCCCCTGACTTGCTACTGAGTGGTATTCCATGGGAGGGAAATTTTTTCAGTCCCAGCAGTAGCTTCTACTTTGATTCAACAGAGCTCATGTCCGTTTGACCTTTAAATGGCAAAACTGCTATGATTTTATTAATATCAGTGTAAAAGTCTTAGGTTTTTTTATCCTCAGGACACTAAATTCCACACATTTAATTGAATAAAAGGATCGCTTCTCCTAGGGAGAAGAAAGCTCACAGAACCTCTCTTCTGTATTTACCTGCCTACTGTTCAGATAAATATCTGTCTGCTACAGCCTCATGTTCGTGTTCAGCAAGCTACAAACCCAAGCTTGGGGGTGGGGGGAAGTTTTTTTTATAAGAAGTCTACCTCACTCCCTTAAGGACACTTCTTGCAGATATTACAAAATAAAGGACTGTATTTTTTTGACGGTACGCATGTTCAGGGAGCTCTCTTGACTTACAGTTTTGATACAGAAAAATCAGATATGAGTATTGATCTGTCCTTATTCAATTCTTTGTTGGTTAATTTAGTGGCAGCTAGTTTTTCCTGTGCTGCTTCACTACTGCTTTGCAGTTCCCAGTATTACCTTTAACTCTTCTATGAAAGTTGGGTATCGTTTCGGCCTCCCTCCAATCTTCAGACAGTAGCTGGCTTTAATTATAAAATATGTCTTTGTTAAGTAGCTCAGATGCTTTATTTTTATTTCCAGGCTCACAGGTTTTAGGAGAATTCCTCCTTCTCTGGAGATTATTTTCATTACCCCCACGTGAACCCGTCATCACGATGCTTCAGTGTATCTTCCTTTGATACTTTTACTTCTGTAAGCAAAATTATCATTAGTGTAATCATATCACCATCCTTCTTTTTTTGCAAAGCTCAGTCTTAATGTTAGGATTTCAAAGAAGTGCTTGGAGTGGGAATGGCAGGAGTTTATTTGCAGAAAGCAAGAAAAAAAATAAACAGGACAGTTTCTTTTCCTACTGCAAGAACTTCTTTGCAGTTTCCTCTGCAGCAACTACAAAACTGAGACCCTTAAAAGTAAATCAATTCCCAAGCAGATAAAACACAGTAGAGAGACTGTGGGAACCCAGCAGATAAAGGTGTGCGCGTTTGTACAGGGTCCAGCAGTCTACCTGGTCCTTACGCGTGGCTTGATCCCCAGTGATACCGAAGGGCCCTGTGGGCACGTAATGCAGCATGGCAGGTGGGCAGCTGCCTCCAGGCAGCCTTTGAAAGACATTTGCCTAACCTGGCAGGCTGCAGATAATTGGCTAAAACATTTCTGTTGTCTGATAAAGTCTTAGGGTGGTGCCTTTGTGAAGGCAGCAGGCCTGTGCCCTGCCTTCCCTAGAAGAGAGAAGGTGCTGAGGTGAGAGAGAGCCTGGAAATCAGTGGCTAGGGAGTCACTTTCAGCCTCAAATTTTTGAGGGTAAGTTTCTCTGCAGAGTCAGAGCATGAAGTCAGGTATCCTTTAGAACAAATAGAAGAAATGTAAAATACATTTTTCTGTGTTATCTGCAATTCCAATGGGAGTTCCATATACGAAGATCACGGAATATGCATAAGGTCATTTATAAGTCTGTTTGTACTGTTCTCTGATTACTAGAAAAAAATCCCTTGGAATTCTTACACGTTAGTATCACTATTTTCAGTAGTGGTGGGACAAGATGACATTCTGTCATTTACTAACATGAATTATTCTATGACTCTGTGACCTCAATGTGATATGCTGGGTTTTGGGTGAGAAATAAAGTGATACAAAGAAAAAATAAAAAGATCTCTGAAAATAACTTGGGACCAAGCTCCACTGTTCTTTGTGGTTTTGTAGTACAGATCTCAGCTGTAGGAGTCATGAGCTTGACTATTGACAGCAATGATTCCTTTCTTGCTGCTTGTCAAAATGGAACAATGAAGCTGGCTTTGGAGGACTGAAACTGGGATGCACTTGTCTGAGGCTGAGCAGAACAGCAACTCTGCAATGTTTATGCTTAGAATGCAGTCTTCTGTATTTGTTTCTTCCTGGACATTTTCATCGGCTCCTGATGTCTTTCAGTGCACATGTGGAAACTGGACTCATCTAGGCTCAAGAATAAGCATTAGCTCATACCCTTTCTATGTTTCTTTAATTAGAACATTCTTCTGTGTAGCTAAAATGGCTTCCTGCTGCTTGTTTTCAAGCTAAAACATGTATAAATCCTATCACTATAAATATTTACAAAATACACATCTGACAAAACTCACAAGTCCCAGGGTGCCTTTGGAGACCTTCTTAGAAAACACAGGTATCTTAATGGCAACTTAAGTGAGCCTTGATATCTTGGCACATACACTATGTGGATCCCTTTGTAAATCTGGTTTCCTTTTTTTCCAGCAAAGAGATATATCAACAGTCTCTTGATGCTTTTCCTACATCAAGTACTTATTTTTTAAATGCAAAGATCAAAAAACTAAGCCAAGCTCTTCCAAAAACCATGAGTTAAAAAGAAAAAGCTTTAAATCACTCTGATCTCAGTAGAACAATTGCAACTGATCTCTTCACACATACCGTCCCTGATTGTACCTTACTAGGTGTATACAGATTGCATATGTTTAAACTGGTATGCTGAAAATTGTGTAGTCAGTCCAGCCATGTGCAGTAGACTGCATTTAGACATGCATAGTCCATCCACATGCAGAGTCCTTTTGTCTGGATTTGAGGTTAGAATTACTGAAGTCCCGTCACACTAGCTGCTGAAAAACTCCAGATGAATAGCCAGAAAAATCAACTTGGGTCACTGATTACACATTAAAAACATATTGCCAAACAACAGATGCTAACAACCATAACAACTGACAGATACAGAATGGACTAATGCACCTTAAGGTATCTAACCAGACAGTAGAATAAAATATGCGAAGAAAAGAAGTAAAGGAAAACCCCAAAAGATTCCTTGCTATGGCTAGAATTTGCACATTCCTCTTTCTTTTAAGTCTGTGCACTCTTTCAGATTATTTAAGGTTAGTGTTGCAAACCAGTCCAAAAGGCAGCCCTTGTTGCTGTTGGGGAAGAAGAGTCATGCCCTGAGTACCCACTGCTACAGCTCAAGAACTTCAGGGAGCCCCTGAAGTTGTGTTTGTCCATGTCTTAGTGATTCCTCTTGGTCCATCTGCTCAAGGTCTTAATTTGCATGCAGGCTAAAATCTTTGTACAATCTTGTCAGAGAAGTTTGGGGTAAAGCTTTGCTGCATCGTATCTGTGATCTACAAGTCTGAACACCACTTGAATACTAAACCACACACATCTTGCAAAAATGCAAGGATAAGCAGGAGACTCAATAATTTAAGTCTTAATGCAGGGGACATGTAAGGCACATGCAATTATTTAGCTGAAGAGCATGTTTCCATGCCCAATACGCAATATGTGCATCACATGATCCTCTAATTTTTGTCGCTTTGTAATAGTTACATTAGCATTTTGAAATACAGTGTGATTACTGGAGTGACAGAGAGCAGCATGAATACTGTGCAGTGGTACATCTTCTGCTGTGGTACGTAAGAAAGATTTTACTCACTAACTCCGTTACCATCTTGAGTTCAACCCTGAAATACCCTTGAAAATATTCTAGAAATATGTTTATATGTTGTCATAGAACTGGCAGACCAGCTGAATTTGAAAACCACAACTTATTTCGTATTTTTCAAAGTGTATGTGGAACTAAGTACTGATAACATGAGAAAGTAATCTGCTTTGCACCTGCAGATGTAGTGTAAGGTTTCTGAAGATTAAAACAGGATAGTGTTTTTAAGATAATTAATGACAAGACATTGAATACTGCAAATAGGCGTATGTGTCTTTATAGAAGCTATACTCATATCCCCAAGAAATTTATGCTCAAGTTGCTAGCTTAGATTTATCAATGATTTTATTTTTATGAATGATAGTTTATCATGAATTTATGGGATAGTACATAGATGTATCATACTTTTATCCCATTTGATTAAAAAAAAAATCAAGAAAATATGGGATCCGTTCCCTGACCATCAAGAGCAATGGTGCCATTCCTTGCTTTGAAAGGAGATTTGAATGATAAATTTACTTCTTTAAAATGATGCTTTAGGTTTAGACTTTTCAAATGTGTATTCTACATATGATGCACATATACTTTGCATTATGACCTGAGTTTAGGCATTTGTTACACAGACAGATTTATTATTAGATTTATGGCTAATAAAGAAGTCAAGACAAATATCCTGGCTCTTTTTTTCCTCCTGAAAATCCTTGACAGCTTAATGCAATTTCCACAAAAAAAAAACCAAAAGAGTTGTAACTCAAAAGCTCATTTATCACATTTAATACTTCGGAGTTTTGTTTGATTTTGTTGTTGTTTGTATTTTGGGTTTTTTTCCTCTGAGATTTACAAAAAATTAGGGGAAAAGAGAAAATTCAGTTTTAAGAATTTTACGTAACATAGAGGAATTAGATTGCAGTTTTTTAAAAAGGTTATGTACTGTAACATTCCCAATAACAATAAATTTATCTGTTAATTGGAAAGCAAAACAAAGATGTTCAATGAAAATATTTGATCACTTTCTAGAAATGCTTTAAGATATGTGGTTACCTGAAATGTTAAGTTACAAAAAAATTCTAATGAGGAATGATGCAAACTTCAAATGAGTGTGCATAAATGATTTGTCTACAAAATAATCCCATAGTAAGGGACATAAGAAATACTTAAAGAACAAAATACGTCAAGTAAATAAAAGTAAGGTTTAGGAAACATACCTGAGAGGAATTTCTTCAGTGGTTTTTTTCTTGGCAATGTTTGATAATAATCGGCCACTCAGTTCTGCAGGATTCTGTTACCAGTAAAAAATATAACAGCTGAAAGTCTGGATGGGAAATAATCACCAGATTTTATCAATAGACTTTTAGTCCCCATCTATATTTCTTCATTGTATCTGCAATTTTATTGGTTACATTTCTCTGTTTATTGCAGAGTGTGTGATTAAAGACAGAGCTAGCAAAGGTGACCCGTGTTAATCAGACCCTACCTCTCCGCGCAGCGATTACTGCAAAAATACTCTTAGTGTAAAATGACTGTCAGACGTGTACCAGGGGCATAGTTATGGGGGTATTAGTTTAGCAGTAGGCAAGATGTTCCGCACCTAGCAAATCTTGGCCAAAGTGTTAGCACCTGAGAATTTTACAAGATAGTTACTTTCCAAAGGAAATAGAATATTCTAAGCTCAACATGGGAGGATGATGTTTAAAAAGTCTCGAAATAGATAGATGGTGACCTCAGTTTAAACGAATGTTAACAAAACATTAGTGACCTATTCAGTGACCCCATATATTTCTGCTTTACTTTATCTGTTTAGCCACTAAATACATCTTAATCTCCAAAATGGCAAATCCAGAATGTTAGTGATTGTAGCTGATGAGTTAAGCCAGACATTTACAACTAAAAGATCCCACAAAATATAAAACTGAAAACTGTTTCAACTTCTGAAGCCCCCAGTATTGGTTATCGCATCTGCTACTTTGGGAAGGTAAAGACTGCACATAATATACCAGGAACTAATATTCCTCCTGGGGGCCACTCCTGATTATATTAGTGTTTTCACTTTTCTGATTTTCCTATGTACAGTATTCTGTGAATGCCACAAACCATAAGGTACACAGCACACCTATACAAGTTTTATCCACATCAACTCAAAGAAAACAAAGTTAGCTGCTCTTTTCTGGAAGAAAACACCCTCATAAAGCTAACTGGTTTGAATTCTCCCAAGACACTATTTCTCACTAAGGATTACGCTGATGCAATGAAATGTTGACAGAGTAATAACGATATTAATTTTAATATTACAGTTGAAAATATATAGAATGAATATTCACAGCAAGCAATCAAAACCTTGCATAACAGGAGAAAAATGGGAAAAAGTATATTCATTCCACAACAATAACACTATACAGGATGAATAAATCCTTTTCTTTACTGAACTTCATAGAAAACAAGGAAGGAAATAATCTTCTTCCAAAAAAAAAAATATGCTTAAAGTAGATGTTCTTTTGATACAACTTTTAGCATCCTCGCAATAGATATGTTCCTCTAACACATTCATTGCTGGAATATGTTTTTATCATCTCAATCTCTCTGTGAATTCTAAGCAAAAACTGTCTGTGGGTGTTACAATAATGCCGTCTGAGTCACAGCATAATTCTCCAGATGCTGGAAAAGGACACAGTTTTACTGACAAATATTTACCTATTTAAAGAAGCCAACAAAAGTACATAGTATTTAATCATCTCAATTTTATCACTTATCTGAGATGGTTTAATGTACTGATTCCCAGCCTAGAAAGCATTTAGAATTCCAACGCAGAAACCAGTCTCAAAAATCACATCCCATCTCTGTGATACAGGAGATACACTATGTAAATTTTACAGTGGCATCAGTCTTCCCGCTTTCACCAGTGTTCAAAGGTCTTCTAAGTCAACCCTGAAAAAAACAAAGAACAGGAAAAGGAGAAGATTTGAAAAGCAGAAATTAACATTCCTATTTTCAGGAAAATAATTCCTTATCTTTCATTTAAGGAAAACCCACACTTGCTAAGCTATGCCCGCTTTCCTGTACCTACTTACTTTTATCAGATTGAAAAAACCCAAACCCTAAGACATTATATACAAAGGAAATGGAAATATACTCAATGTATGTTAGCACAAGTTTTAAGGCCCCTTTTCATAAAATGAATACACTTCAACAGAACTTCAAGACAGCCGTTTTTAAACATTGGTAACAGCTTTTGTGTCTCTAACCATGCAGGGTAGGTTATTAACAACGCTTGATCCAGTCATTTACAAACATATCTTATGCCATGAATCTCTGGTGAGAGTTACCAACAACTGTTATTTGGAATAAATGACTCTGACTGGAACACCATCTGCAAGTCTGGTATTCACCCATCAGGATACCTATGGAATCATTAAAGCATGGGGGAGGACATGAAAAAAAATCTCTCATAATAAAAGATTTAAGAAGCTTAATTTCTGTCAGTTTACCTAAGAGAAAGTTAAGAGAGTGTTGGACTACAGTCTACTTATACCTGTATATGATAAGACTTCAGATCAATTGCTCAAAGAGACAAAGGCATTACGAAGTGCAATGCTGCGGAACTGAAGTTGGACAAATCTGAAACAGAGGACGTCATAGATTTTTCTTTTACAATAAGGTTATTTAATCCTCAGAAGCTTACACTGGGAGGTGGTCAATTCCTTATCACTTGAAAATCTTTAAATCAGTTGTATACGTTTAAAAATACGATGGAAGTTATAGACTGGATACAGAGATTATTAGGTAGGTTCTTATGCAGTTATGAGGTTAAGCCAGGGTCAGGTTGTTGATATTTAAATATGTGTCCTATTTTTAAGTGTTCATTTGCATATAACTGAGCTGGGGCAGAAACTGTCAGTGAACCTTGTAGTCCTCTTCATGTGTAGAAAACATAGCTTGTCATATACATGTGATTTATCAGGCTGAATGCAAACCCATTCTGCTTCCCTGATGCACCTATCACCTGACAGAGCTTGCAGTGAGCAGGTGGGAGCTTCAGTGACTGGAAACATGCTGCCAGCAGCAGAAAGCTCTAGACTTTTTTTTTTGTACCTGTTCAATCCAGCATGATGCAAAGTGATTTTTACGTAAAAAACCAGTTCAATGTCCTTTCTCATACTTTTGCCTGGGAGACAGAGCATGGTTTATACTGGGAGATGTCCCACTTTTTAGTGTCTCTTAGAAGAGGCAGTTTTTATTTTTGTCACGTTGTGTACACTTTAGAAAATTTGGACAGACTCCGCTAGATATGGCTTTTTAGATATTTAAATCTTTCTGAAGTGTCTTTTTCATCCTTCCTGAGTATGTAACCATATAGCTTGCTCTACCTCAAGGTGAGGATTAACAGAGGGAGTTTTCATTATTTCTACCTCATTTACTCTTGTGCTCTTTTCACTCTGTGTGTCACCAACACAACTTGCCCTCACCGCTGATGTCCTTCTCCAATTCCATAATATCACAAACCAAATGTAAAATGTAAAATGACCCAAACTTTGACTGTGCTTTGGGAAAAGAAGTGGTGGCAACCCAACAACGCAGGAGGAGGGAAGCAGGCTATTAAGATAGCAGAGGGTGGGGCTGCATCCCATTTTTCTGTCCAGGAGACCTTGGATGAAAACTTGGGGAATGCATACACCCTACTGCAGTGGGTGCATCAGAATTTATGTAGGCTGGATTTCCACAGCATTTTTTCCACAGCAAGAGGCTCCAGGTCCTCTTTTGTCACCAAATGCAAAGCAGAAGGAAAATGATAGACAGTAGCCATTATAATGGGAGAGGGGACAATTCCTCTTCCCAGCCAAAGCTCTGTAGCACACGTTACCCCTCCTGCTCTTGGTGGCCTGGTGGAGGGACCGTGCTCCAGACATGGATGCCTTGCCTGCCTAACCTGCTCCCCACAGAGCAGCATCTCTCCCTGCTGTAACCTCAGTGACTGCAGCTTGCACTATCAGACAGTATTAATGTGTCACATATTAATGCACTAACCTCTACAGGGTTAAAGATAATAGGTTAAAACAGCAAGTACCTATCCTTTACAGAACAGATCTTAGCAGATTAATCAGTTCATGGCATACGGTTTTACAGAGATTCAGTAGCTGAACAGAAGTGTGATAATCAGTATATTAAAAATTTACAGGAAAGATTTTTTTTGGGTGACCAATAATCCCAAATCAGAAAACTTGATATGCATCTTTCCACACCTGCTCTTTATCCTAAGCAGTGCTGCTTCCCTTTTGTCTGCAGAGAAGAGACAGATTCAAACCACCCAGCTTCAGACTGTCTGCTTCATGACACCACACTTTTTTCAGACAATATTCCATACTCTCCGAGACTGGGATTTCTTTATCCTGTTTCTTACCATTTGGGATTCAAATACGTGGCCAGTACAAGAAAAACAACAAAAACAACAAAGAGACTATTCACTCACCTGATCCAGTCCGACATGATAAAATTTTAATTCAGCCCTTGCTATGTTTCAGTCAGTAATAAAAAGATAACAGAAAAGAACACAGCTCACTGGGCGGTATGTAATGTAAAAATACATCAGTAGCATATGACAATGTACAGAAGCAAACCCTTGAGAGAAACACCAGTAACTCATTCTTGCCATAACAGAACAATGTTTCAAATCCATTTACTTTATATCCATGCAACTTGTTATCGTTGACTATTGCAAGGTTCTGAAGACTGTCAGTTGTTGACAAAAAATACATTGTGGATTCAGTTAAACAGACTAGGGGGATTTAAAAGATATAACCAGAACATTTTGAAATACTTCCTTTTATTAACAGTTTGGAGTTGATTTAGTAAATGGGGAGATAGAATATTAATCAAACAGCACTGAAAAATATAAGATGACCTTAATAAAAACAGGTAGGTGACATTATAAATTAGTTTAATTAGCAGAAATTTAATATTAGCTGATTCAGACAACTTACTGTGCTGACCATTCAAGCTTATTTTACTAATGGAGATGGAATATAAAAAAAAAAATGCACTACAGCAAAATAAGTTAGTATGATTTCATAATTTTCTCCAGACCCCGTTAGCAAATTGCAAATCTTCAAATGAAATTCCATTTTGCATTCACACAACAGCATTCAAACAGCACAGAAGCTTTGAGATTATCAGTGACCTACTTGCATAACGCAAATTCTGTAAAAATACACAGGGTCTGTAGTGAGTAAAACCAAGGACTTGATTTTTTTTTTTTTGTTGGGACAGGTAGGGAATCGGAGAACAGAGAGCTACATTTTTCATGCTTATAATTGCAAACATGCATTATTAAATCACCTCATTATACCAAGTAAAGCTTCTAAAACTTTGTAAATCAAACACCCCAATGATTTTGCTCTACAGCTCAAGGCTCACTCTGGGCGCCAAACTTGCAGCCACCTCAGTGTATACCAAGTTGTAAGAAACAACTTGTCAACCACAGTTGACAGCATGGTTTCTGTGTAATTTCCAAGCAAATGTATGGGAGCAAGTCACACACTGCATGCATGAAATTATGATACTGAAATCAGTAAATGAGGCACTAATGGATGCCTCATGTTTTTAAGACTAGAAGTTATTCATAAAATGATTCGTATTTCTTTTGTCTTTTTCTCTTAAAAGGGTAGTTAATTGATATGGTTTGAAAGCTTACATTTGCATTATTTCTCATGGTCTAAGCAGCCTTCAGGTTTTATAGAATTCAATTAAATCTGAAATTTTCAGACCTCTTCTCACTTGTTTTCTTCTTTTAAATAGATGAAACAAAAATTAAGGCAGTATCAAATGTAAAATTAACATTGGCATTCTTGCTTTCTTGGTTTTTATCATGCTTCTCATCCAAGGACCATAAGCATCTTTTCTGGCTTTTGGACCACATAGGTCCTGTTTCGCACCTGAGAATTTCAGTATCTTGAAGCCTTCTAGTCATTCTCCTTGCAGCTGCCGCTCAGGGACAGTCACAACTGTACCATCCACATTCACAAGCAGAGCGTTGTTTGCTAGCATAATGTATACACATCCTTGAGAGCGTTCGCAGCCCAACTGACATGGATGATGACAAGTTCCCAGAAATGTCTGACAACATCAGAATTGTCAGGGAGAGTTTTGGAGAACAGAATGAAGGTCTGGCCTGCCTTGGTTACTGTGCTGCTCTGTACTACCCTGCAGCAACCTTTAGGCTCAAAACAAGACAAAACTTTGAAAGTGTTGTAATTTAACGTTAAATAAAACTCCAGAACTCCATGACTACAATGTTCGGAGTTCCTCCAAGGAATCATGAAGCTGTGGTTGTTGTTTATTTGTTTCTTCAAATAATACCATTTAAAAAATTTGATAAGCATAGAGGTCTTTGTTTTCGCTCTTTCATTTTAGCATATAATGTAGAAAAGGACCAAAAGTTAAAATTTCTAATCAATTAAAGCATGACTATAATTATGGTTAAAAGGAACAGAAGAAAATGAATCTTATTGAAGCTGAATCTTAATCTGTCCTGTTGGTATTTGACAACATGTTATTCATCTTCGTATTTTATGAAAGTTTGGGCTTCAGAAGCTGTGGCTTTTCATGTAGTGCAGGCTGAAACTTCACAGAGGCACTTAAATCAAGAAACAAAAATGGCAGACCAATAAGCAAGCTGAGGTAACGTTTCAGAGAAGTGTACAGCATGCGAACATTAAAATTTATCTGCTGCATGAAAAGGCATAGCTTATAAATAAAGCCAATCTTAACTCAAAATCCTTGCTGCACTTTTATTCTAATAAAATAATCTATATTTGTTCCAAAACAAAGTAATTTTAGCTGTTTTCATTCAACATTAAACTAAATGAAAAATCGTTAGTAATTTTTACTGAGAAGACAAGAGAATAGTTTCTTGATAAACATTGACCTACTCCACAGTGCCGTATAGAAAAATTATTAACTAGAAAACTAGTTTATTTGCAACATAATTGCCAAAACCTGATCATTCTTCCATCACCTCCTACCTCTTTCTGCATTAGTCTATCAGAAATAATGCAGCACACCTATTTATTCAGGGACCTGTTCCTGCTAAAAACTAATTTCCTCACCTTACTTCTGAAAAAATGCCAGCAAAAGGGAGGGGTCTGGGAACATTGAGAGGGGACAGGGGACATGACACGTCAGGGAGAAGAGTGCACCATCTCTGAAGGACCAAGACTGAAATGCCATGATACTGCACATGGTATTGAAGTGAGGCAACAAAAAGTTCAAGAAAACAGCAGGAATTATAAGCTTGAAGAAGGCCATACAAGAAAACACACTTGGTGTATTTAAAAGCAAAGGAAAAGCCAAAGACTGAGGAGATTCACACTTCATTGCCCAAAAAGCCACGTGAACTGGTTTGGCCAAAGAAGAACACTGTCCAAAGAAATCAGTTCACCTTTAAGGAAAGAGAATACAGCCCTGTACTTCGATACTTCAAGCTTTTTGCTTGTTTTCATGTCCTTAGGAATCCTTGTTCCTACTGGCGTTAGGACAGTTGCCTCATCAGTCTGCTCCAGCATCCTTGCAGAATCCCAGGTGGCAGACCCAGACCATCACAGTAACCATGGGGATGTAAGGTACAAGAGACAGTACATGAGGTCGTACCCAGAAGTATGGGAACTGGGAGATTTTGTCCTAGTGGGCAAAAAGAGGAAGCCTGCCATCAAAGCAAATGCAGCTAGTGCCACCACAAATAGTACACTATACAGCTAGCCCTTTGCAACTGTTCCACCTCTATGTTGTGATGAAACATGATGATTGCTTTGTATTTAAGACTTGCAGCAATAGCAAAAAATCAGGAAAATTTACTTATTTAGCCATAGTAATTGTATTGTACCAGGAAAGGGATGAGAGATCCCATAAACCCACAAGACTATGTGACCTGTGTACCACATCGAAAAAAGTTATACCACAGAACAGAAGAATTGAGTTATATGAATTTATGCCCGTACTTATAACTCAAGTAACTACTCACAGCTGATCTGTGGAAATTCCGTCCTTGCCACTTTCCTTTCAGTTTGGATGCCTATAGGAGAATACAGCAAAATATGCTGTTATTCCCTTTTGTTTTATTTTATTGACATATCATACCCTCTGTGAAAAACTTTTCTGTTTTAATGTTTAATAGTTGTAAATTATTTATGTACGCCTTTTTTTCATATGTGTCGCCTAAGGATAAAACTCAGGGTTATTATTGCTGGTACTGGGAGAAGCAGTCCTTTGGGTATGATCTTTGTTTTCACTCTCTCCAAAACCCTTTAGCTCACCGACTACAATGATGCTGCGTGCGAAGAATGTACCTGTCAATCATCTAGGGATTTAAATCTACCAAACCCTGCTAGACATGCAACTAAGAAAATATTTCTTCACTCTCACAAATTTTAAAATAACCTTGCAGCTCCTTTTTGGAGAAGAGAACATGAATACAGAGATATCCAGAAGAGTAAAGGTAAAGAAAAAAAGAGGAATTCAGCGTTAAAAGGCAAACACTGCAGTGGGGTTAACCTATTCCACAAATTTCTCATTTATGAGCATGCATGTGAGAATATAAGACTAAAGAGAAGGCTATTTATAGTGCTGAGAGTGCTCAGGGCTCCAAGATTTCATTTTCAGCTGAATGGGTGCGTGGTATCAGTTAATATCCAGGGGATATAAACACTGAACAATCCATTTTGAGGGAACTGAGCCCTATATTAGAAAAATTCAAACAACATTTATAGGAACACAGTTCTACAAGGGCACAGAATTTTACTATGGTTAAAAAAAGGAAAAATAATAGAAAATTATCTCAGGTAACCATCTTTATCCTCATGTATATTAGATTAATTAGTATTTTTGCAATCTTTTGGGAAAAGCTGATAATAGTAGCTGCATTGCTTATGCAAACAGTATCGAAATATGCAAAACGGACATAACCAGATTATATATTAAACTTCAGCTAAATGATTAACCTGAGGCTATCTCTAGAAAACAGAAAACCTCATTAAGAGCATTGACTTTACACTAGAAAAAAATGGACAAAACTTCTTATTTCTCTTTTATAATGTGTGGGAATAGGACATACAGAAAATTAATCTTAACATCACCTTAAATCTTCATTTTTCTCTCATTTGGAATTGATTTTGAATCAAGGAAAGTTCTTTGACAGAACCTGTTTTCCAAAAGGACAAGCAGTTTACTGTTTAAATAAAATAAACCAAATCTTCCCATGAGCTAGAACTCAACAGAATTCTAAGTTCATTATGTAGCAATATCCCTTTTCCTGAAGAAAAATATGAAAGAATAGCTGTACTGGATTAATTCTGTGGCTTAACAGAACAAACATATTATCAGGGAATATTCACAGAAGCTCGTCAGGCTTGTTTACTTATGCTTTGCCTTTAGTTGGAACTGCAGAAAAATTAGGAGATAGTATTTTACTCAGTTATGAATTTTTGTGCATGTGTTAAGTTTTGTAAAGAGTAATGATTTTGCTTGCTGAATACTGATCTTTTTAAAAGCAATAGCAAAAAAATCAGGAAAATTTCTTCATTGTACTTCAAAAAGTACAAAATCAGTATTTTGAAAGTGTCATTTCTCTGAAGATTTGAGTGAAGAACTCAGCATATCAAGACAGATTATTGAAACTTGAAATGACCGTAAGATCGGCCTTCAAAAATCAAACTTACTGTCCTACTCCCTTACATCTATTATTTTATCTTTATAAATTTTCTTCATTTGTCCCTCACCCAAAAAAAGATGAAATATAGAGGAGTAAATACATCACACCATGATCTGAAAGAGCTGGAAAAAAAAAATCAGCATGAAAAAAAATGTGTGACACAGTGAACAATCAATGTGCTACCCAAACTTGCATCAACAGTGTGCCACAACTACTTGCAAAAATCAGTTCAAGTTCCAGTATCAATCCTGTGTTTCTGGAAAAAGTGTTGATCCCAACTCAGAACTTCCAAAACCCTTAAACAATAAAAGTACAAGACACAGCTTGATCCCCTTCATCTTCATACGCAGTCTCATAGACGTGCCCTAGGAATTTCATTTTAATTTTTGCAGGAGGAGATAGAATTTTTCACTTAGTTAGAACAGAAGGAAGGGTAAACTTACTTCAAAAAGTGTGCATAAAATAAGTAGTCTGATGAAATAATTCCGTGAGCTTCTGAGGTCGGCAGGTTTAAAATAGAGTGGTACAGTTGTGTATTCCAGCAAAAGAAAAATAATAAAAAAATAAAAGGAATCTTGTGCCTATGATAAGCTACCCCTTATTTCAATTTTCCATTTTCCTCAACTTAACTTTTAACTGGAAAATAAATTGGTTGTAAGCTTCTGGGGTGTTTTTTTTTTTTTTCTACTCACAGTTCTGCATTGATTTTACCCCTAACTAATACATAAAAAATTTTAGCTGGAGAGTGAATTATTTTTGGTTTGTCAAGCTAACAAGAATTGAAATCATGTTTTTCTTTCATTTTTGTGCAGTCTGCATATGCACATTCTTTTTTTAGAATGAGAGTGGTTTTTTTAGACAATCATGAAATGTTGATATTTCAGATTTTTTTTCATCTTGAACTGGGAAAAAATCCCAGACTACCTGCCCCCAAATCAAAGAAGGGGGTGGCAAAGATCTTTTCCCATCTAAACATGTTTCTTACGATGATTATGGGACCTAAGCATTTGCAACAGAGGATCAGTACGACTGCCATTATATTTACATATGTCTTTGGAAAATGTGGCTGCTTTGAAGGAAATGATAGGCAAAAAGACCATAAAAAAGAGAATTAGATCTAAATATGTTTGAGTTATTATGGGATGTAAGTGTTAGGAAGCTCTTTTCAATGCTGCTAATATTTTCGCCACCGTCTAGCAACAAAACAACAAAATAGGAGTTAAAAAGGCAATATGAAAAGTAACGATACTTCAGCAATTAAAGTTCTCAGATGTTAGAATATGCAAGTGTTTCTCAGCATAAACACAAGTTATGTGTTCTGATTTATAGCTGGATGACTTGGGACAAGTCTATTTGACTGTTTTTGCATAATTCAAGTACTATGTGGTTGTACTGTTCAACACACACATCAAGTAAACGTATAAACAGCAAAGATCAGCTTCCACTCTGAGTGAAAGACAGCTAAACCAAATATATGGTAGTTTATAATAAGATCATGTTTATCCATAACAAGCAAAACCAGCAAGGATCAATAGCTACATTATACTCAGACTTACAGGCAAGGAAAGAAACAGCAGACCCAGCGTCCACTGGAAGCTTTCTGAAGTTCACAGTATCAAAGCCTCCAAGCACTAGTCTAACTGTATGTAACGTTACTAACTTCAGCTGTATTCCAGGAAAACAAGCAATGTACAAATGACTACCAATAATTCCCTCACAACACAGCTTCTGACCTCTTCAGGCAACATTTCTGATCTACATCTCACTCTCTCTTACTGCCCAGCCTAGTATTCTTTATCATTTTTTCTAAGCAGGCTTGTTAGCTAGACTTGAGGCTACCTGCCCTGCCTGCCTGCCTGATTTGGTAATAAGGCTCAGCTGCCCTTTGTAAATGTACATCAGCTGCAGAGAGACTGATAAAATCTAACCATGCTTGTGAGGTGTGAGAGCTTCTCTTGAGTCCCTGGCTGTATCTGAGGACTTCATCCAGGCTGGAAAAGGAGAGCTTTCCTTCATGTTGAACATGGCCAGATTGACTTGGCAAATCCCGCAACACCTTTCACGTTTGCTCACCAGAAGGATACAACCAGCCCCCAATTCTTCAGGGGAACATTGGCACAGAAAAATACAGGATATGAAAACATTGTGGGCAGCTTTCAGCACTTTGGAGACTCCACCAAGTAGGTTTATGAGGAGTGATTCACAAGAATGTGACGTACAGGGTTTCTCAGCTCATCTGTAGGGTAGGTAGCTTGTACTCACAGTTAGGGGGTTTGTGTTTACATACAGAGTTTATACGTTCTCAGGGTATAGGGGCTTGCAATTTGGGTTGTTGGTTTTTTTAGTTCTAACTAGGCTCCTTGTTAGCAGACTTTGTCCCTGTGTCAGGAAGGCGAGGCTGATGCCGTCCCAGAGCACATCACAGTTTTGATCCTTTTGTACAGATCAGAGGACTCACCTGAATGCAATACAACACCACCTTCCCATAAAAATAAAAATATAAAAAAACACAACACAAAAAAAAGTCTGTGGAGAAGGGAGATGGTATGCACATCTGAGGTGAGCTCAGAATGTAGCTGGGATGGACTAGGAAGAGGTTCCAAATCTCACAGATTGGGACAGACGTGCATGCAGTGACCTGCTGATTTTAACATGCATATTGGTCACAGAGACAGGCTAAAGGGAAGTTCCCTTTCATTCAGACAGAGTATTAGTCATGCTTTCAAGTACTGTATGACTGCTGAATACTCCTTGAATCCATCATTCCCAGAGATGGAGGCCAAACGCCATGAAGGCCTGTTCTCTCCTCTGCCGGAGAGGAGCTCTGAACAGGAATCTTAATACAGCCAAGAGGAGACAGTCCACTCCGTCAAAAAAGAAAAAAATTTATATTTAATCCAGTGGCAGGCCTAAAGGTAGTCAATGGCTACCCATACCTGAATTTCCAATTGCTTCAGAATTGTTGGTGTCTTAGGAAACTAAAATTCTGAGAAAAAACCACGAACACCTTCACCACTTAGAATCCAGATCCTGGGAACCACATATATGACTATGCGCTGAAAGACTCAAGTGAGCTGATGAAGGATCAGGAGAACACAGCTGTGATACACTTTCTGCTTTTCAGGACTTGTTTACAAAATTAGTAAAGCATTCAACCACAAAATAAAAAGCCTGGATTCCATTCCCTGCTCAGCTAGAGTGAAATCGGAGCCTCATCTCCCAGTGGACACATTGATTTTCTTGTTTTCTGGCCTCTGGAACTTTATATTCTTCAACACCCGCTGCCGCAACCTCATCACGTAGAAAGGAAACTAGTTTCTATCTTGATGCTCTCATAGTGGCCTTAAGATGTAAATTTATGGTTCCTTAGCCTGAGGAGGGACAGGAATCTAGATCACCTACATCTATTTGATAAGATAGAGGGCATATTGATCCTCATTATTTTAAAAAGAAAATAATTTACCTTTAGTAAGGCCTGTACACTAGATGTGTTTAAAGCATACCTACTTTATCAGGCTTGCAAAGATCTAAAGCGCTGCTGCTGCAAAGCAAACTTGATGGTGAAACCACCCGAGGCAGACGAAGAAGTGCCCATCTGTAAATGCTTGTAGAGATGGCTATCTGTTAGTTTGGCACCTGGGCATTTAAAATTTGCCGTATACTGACGTAAAAAATCATAAACCTTTCTTTAAGCTGGTCCAGATTTGTCTTTTTACTCAACTGTTTCTAGTCTGGCACCTCAGATTTTTGTCAAAGACAAACATACATTGAACAGGTCAATGCTTTGTTTAACCATCATAAGATTATTTTACACTACTCCAGTTTTGCCAATGAAGCAGTAAAAAGGCAGATTTTCTGTACACTCTGATTTAGAAGCTTACTGGAATTGTGTATAAAATCCAGTGACAATTGTTTCAAATGTGCAGAAATAAACAGAGTTAAAATGCTTTAGAAAATTCTACTGTTTCTTAGGGAATAATCTGCATAAAAAGAAGAAATTAGAATATGAAAAAAGCATTCATCATGGAATTACTAGCCAACTAAATCAGATTAGAGGCAGTGATAAGAAGAGGTGGGTAGTCTTTGGAAGTCATTTACTGATAGTCTTTTATTTTTCTCAGTTTCGTGACAACTAAGACATCTAATGAAAAGGAAAAGACTCTCAGTCTTTGGGCATTGGGATTCTGATGGAAGGATGTTTTTATTTGAAAAGTAATGGCAGAAGCATCTGTCAATAGTGTAAGAAATCATACATGTGAAATTGAAGAAGAGTTCAAGACATAATGAATTTGTGATTAATATTACAAATTGTATTACAAAAGTAACTCCAGCTTTGATGAAAGTTGAGGCCACAGTCCGAATTAAGAACTTGTACCTTCCAGTGTTTTATTCCTTCTGAAATAATTCACTAGCTGACATCAGGGAGAGCATCTTTGGTGATCTAGTACATATTCTGCCACTGACAAGTTAGCTGTCTCCGTAGCCCTCAGTCACCTGGAAAAGTGGACTTTCATGTGGAAGTTACATGAGTACATAAAATTCGTAAATAATGTAAGGTTCTTGCATAAAAAAACCCCTCTGTAAATGCAAAAATAATTTCATTTTTTGTAATGGCCATCTCCTTTCTAGCTTTCCTTTGCTCAAAAGAGGGAAAAGTGGAGAATCTTCCCATAGATCAAATTTTATCAGGCTTCCTCAAGGCTGTCCAGTTTTTACCAGCTGAAGATTTCAGTGGTCTCACTGTCAGGTCCAGAGTCTCTAAGTAACAGTTTACTGTTACTGTAACAAGCGACTATTATACTACTATAATAAGTTATTTTCATAGTTAAAGAGGATCTCAAAGCCAAGTGACGCAGACTGTCTTGCTTACAAACTGCTTGGTTCTGTCTCTACAGAAGCTGTGTCTTGGAAACGGCTAGCTGGAACAGTCCATAATAGACATGAAGGAATAAGTTCAAATATAAGAGCTGTGGATGGTCAGGGATCCAGGTCTTGAGTTCTGTCTTGACAGTGTTTGTTAGCAGTGCCCAGAGTTTTGACCAGTGTGACATTCAGCACAATACCAAACTTGAAAGTGCCAACCTTGTAGCAAAATTCAGCCTCTGGAGTATGGTAGGACCTAAACCCAATCAAAGGCCTAAAGTTAGGTAACTTGACACTTGATTTTCAAGTATCTGACATCTTCAGTAGAACCCACATCTTCCTACCTAAGCAGCTCTTCACAGGAGCATAAATTCAGGATGATGACAGGGCACGGTAATTCGGACAGTTTTCTTTCATCTACCCAAAGGTTCAGTATTCTGGTTTGTCCTACTGGGCCTCTAATGAGGAAACGTCACTGGTTTTACGCCTGACATTATCCACATATTGCATCTGTAGGCAGTATGAGAAGTATAGAAATAGACAGAGTGTGGCTACAGCCATTACCAGGTGTCTGTACATCTCAGTTAGGTCCTTGATGCACAGTACTAAGGGTTCTTTGGAGCTCAAACTGCCCTTTCTCCCCCACACACAATGTTTTGAAGCTTGCTCAAAGCCTAAATACGAGACAAATTTAAGCTTGAGCACAGGAGGCTAAAAAATGGAGTAGTCATAGCAACAGAGTATGAAAAGAATTGAAGTATGGTTTCTTGGCGGGTCAAGGCCACAGGAATCATATCTGACACTATCCTCCTACCTCTTTTCTTGAGCCCTTGTGCTTGTGTGGCCTGACAATGAATTGATTCAGGGACCTGACGTGGCTTAAAACTTACACTTTTGCCAGGCTACTTTTTGACTGGTCATTCACAAATTCAGATGGCAAGAATCCCGAGGATGCTCTTCTTTCTCACTGTCATGACTAAAAAAAGACTGTAACACTTCTCTGTAAGGTACACGCAGTCTCTGGACAAAAAGGTCTGTTATTGCATCCAACTTTTTTGAAAGCTAATTTTGAGGTAACAGACCTAGGAAAATGAAAGGACCAGTTTTGATATCTGAAGGTAAATTGTTAAAATACCAATATATGGAACACTATGAAGCTAATTAACTTTTACAGCCAATATATAGCCAATTAACTTTTTCACATTTACCATATGTTTATCTTCCTGCAGGGAGTATTTCCAGGAGGAAATCATAATGGGAGATAGTTCTGCCTTTTATATGGGAATAAGATCTGTTGACGATAGCTACAAATTTTTACATAGCTCATGGTAGCTTCAAAAGAGGGTGCTGTTGAAATCTGAGAAGTGAAATGTAGGAATTCAGCAATTAACTTCATGGTTTCATGATGTTCATTTCCATAACTGGTTAACTTTAAATGGTCCTTTGTCTTTTTCCTGACAGCAATCCAAAGCAGTCAGTAGCAGCAACACTCAAAAAAGAACAGGACATCAATTCAGACATGACAGTAGCTGGAAAAATTATTGTCACACAGTGGTACAGTGTGTCTCCAAGGTCCCTGACTGCTCCTTTTAGGAATAACCATATATTACTGTCTGTAATACAGTAAATGCACAGTTCCAGGTCAAGTCTTAGCCTCTGTTACTGCAGTGAAGGCCTTTGCTCAAGCTTTTATCTGAGAAATTGTCCCCTAAAATCTTGGTAAACATCTGCTCTTGTAAACAAATTGTAGTAAATTTTCCGTTCTAGACTATAGTGATAGTACTGGCTGGTGCTGTTACAGCCTTCCTCTCTTAACTGTCACCAGGGAGAAACATTACAGTCCTCTTGCAAACATCTGAAACCTATTACATGCAGACAAACTTGGCTGGAATTTCAAAATGCTATCTTGAAATTATAAAGCTAAAATACATAAATGAATACATTGACCAACTCCAAAGTCTGCAATTGCTTTTGAGTTGTTTGGTAGTGTAGCTCCCCAGTTCATTTTGCAGTCCTCGTCTTTTTCCGAAAGAATTGTTAAAGCACACTGAAGACTTTTTTGCAGCTGTGGTTGCAAAAGGTGGTCCTCCAATGGCGATTGTAGGGATCAGGAATGATGAATGCCCTAACTCTTGGCCAGACATGCAATTGGAAGATGCTGGACTCCTGGGCCCCACAGCAGGGTTGTAGCCTACGTGACTGGGTCACTGGTGTGACAGTGCTCAGATGAGGGAAAAGCACTGTTGTCCTTTGCCAGCCAAATAAGCCCTTGCTGATCTAACAACAATAGTGGAAGGAGAGATGGTTTCTTGGGTGTTCAGGCAGTTAAGTTCTCAGATCAGAGGAAATGCAATGAAAGGAACTAATGAGGAGGAATTAACTACTGCTGTGGTGAATTGGTTGTTGTTTATCACTGTCCAGAGTTGAATAGTCAGCCCATAATTAAATAAGACTTGCCAGAAAAGGTGCAGCAGTGTTTACACACTGGGCTGATTTTATTATATTTTTTCAATTTATTCCAATACAATTGCTTATACATTTATTTGATTAACAATTACATTTATCCTGCAGGAGCAGTGGTAGAATATTTATTGGGAGAACTGAGGAGAAGAATATGAAGGATTATTTTAGTTACGTCTGGCTTAGTCTTTGATCCTAGAATTGAATTTTGTTATTTAAAATGTTATTTGAAGTATCTGACATGGTTTTTAATATAAGTATATAAATAACTATTAAAAGACTAATTTTACAATTATCATTGTTTTAGACATGAAATATTCTGATTTCAACACTGTAATCTGACAGTGAAAGCAGAATATCTAACATGAATAAGATGACAGGAAAAAAATATTTTTGTTTAATGCTAGATACTTCCCTTGAATAGCTGTGGGAAATACACTTCTTGTTGGTCAAACTACCATACCTCCTCCCTTTTCTTTTTGAAACATGAAAACTCTGCCAGTCTTTCTAATGTCAAACACTTAATTTTTGTCATATGAAAGTATTGGTTCCATTTTCAAGTTATGGAGCCCTTTTTGGTTTTAATGAATATAAATATCCAAAGGAAACAATATATTAAAAAGTTTAATTTAAAAATATCAGAGAAATGTTTTTCATTTTGAGGACAGAACAACTCATTCTTGAAATACAGATTTTAATATTTTTATTAAAACTCTTCACTAAATTTGTAATTTATTTTGATTACTCCAAAATGTCACTTCTACTGAATTAAATACTTTGGAAAACATGTCATCTAGCACTGACAATGATCATATCTTAACACAATAATCCATTAGTTCTGCAAAGTTCTTTTTAATTCATTTTTACCTCTGTTATTGACAATCTTCTCTGAATATCTAATTTTGGAAAAATAAATTCTCAGTCCTAAGTGTTTACATCTGAATACCTTGAAACACCTGATGATGGAGGAGAATATATCTGTATCACCTAGGAGGTACTCCAAGCACACTATTGGATAAGATTAAAATTAAAAATTATCTTGATAAAAGGGATAAATAATCTGGAAAAGATCCTCAATCTGAACAGGTTGCAATTCTCCAAACACAAATGGAAAGGTCTGCCCCACTTCACAAAGATAAGAATGATAGGCTTGATAGCATTGTGCAAAAAAGTATCCAGATGAAAGCTTAACAACAGTGCTTAATGTCATGCAATTGCAAAAAATGTAATTATCATTATTATCAACATATATAAATAGGAACAGTCTATCAAAGGCACGAGATGTACCCCTTTCTGCTCTTTTTGGCAGAGTTCCTTCTTGCATGGTCTTGGCTGAAATGCTTTCACCCGCAATGTAGGGTAGAGAAACACCAGGTAGAGTGTCCAGAAGGTTGCAGTTGTAATGTTCCTGTAATGAAATGCTCTTGTAATGCAATGAAAACGTGGTAAGGTACAATTGTGAATGCTAGATGTGAAGAAAACATTCTCCTTGTTTGTTATACACAGACTATAAGGAGTTTAATTTCAGAAAGGGAAGATTTATTTTATATATTATGAAACTTTAAACATTCAGGAGACTAAAGAATTTCCATTCTGGAAATTTCAAAGGACATATGTTGGTCAGGAATTACAGGTAGAGTTTATAGAAACTACCATTTATTATCATGAAAATCAAGAATAAAACCTGAAATATTTCCAGTTATTTGTAACTGGATTTATTACCACACTTTTCTTCTGTGAATATCTTTTCAAAGGCAGCACATTAATCACATTAACAAAAAGCAGGCATTTAAAACTGCCTTGAGACACACTGAGAATAATTTTTGACATTTCAGTATGCGGTTACCCTTTTGTTCCATAACATTTACAATAAACTTATGGTTTTGTCCTCCAGTTCTGTACATACAGTCACATAAAAGCCAATTAATTTGTTAATTATGCATTTGTTGTACATGTTTTTTAATTAATCTTCAAAATAAAATAGTAAAGAAATTTAATGTCTGCAATAAGGATGTTTGCAAATTAGAACTGGAGCCATCAGAGAGCAACTGTCTATATGACAGTCTTTTTTTCAATTTTCCAAGCTGATTTTAATGTCTGTGTTAGAATACAAGCTATTCAACTGCGAAAAGTGCTTGTGAGAGAACTAAATTAGTCAGTTATCCTAAATTTTCTGAAATGAACTGAATGAGTACGAAGCAGTCATGGATGTTAAGGCCTAGACAGCAACTACAACCCTGGAGTTCCAAGTTCAGGAGTTGACTGCTGTTCACTTGCCATATAACTTGGTGCAAATATTTATTTCTTTGTATACTTTTTCCATGAAGAGACTAAACTCTCTTGCGGTTCTCTGCCGTGGCAATTTGTTTGGCTCAAAAGTTCTTGATGGCTGTTGTCTCAAATACCAAAGTGAGACTTTGCACTAATAAAGCAAAATTAAAAGCATATATTATATTTTTCTACTCGTGTTTCATTGAAAAATAATATTTTGCAAAAGATAGGAATATAGCTGGCAGACGAGTAGTCATGTCATTTTGATTGATGTAATCTCCAGTCTTTGTGCACAAAATTGTCTGCTCCACAGAAAGCACAACAAGTGAAGATACATTTTAATTATACATTTAGCAAGTGTCTGCATACATGCTGTCAATGTGCCATTAATGGACACTTGGTTTCCTGGAACGATTCTTCCATTTCTCTTTTAGATGACATCCAACCCTGGGCATTCAATTGCATCAACAGCTTTGGTTCTGGAAGCCTTATTCCTGTATTTATTTATTTCAAACCATCTAATGATGAAACATCTTAATTGCTTGCAGCCTTTCTCACTATTTTGCTTTAGTAACTATTTGAGAAAACTGATCACTGAATAAATGTTTGTTATTAATAATAACAAAATACACTGAGAAAGTGCATCTTTGTTTTCTATTGTGTGGAAGATATGCACGAGACAGGTAGAACTTTATTTAGGAAAACAAATGGCTAACGACTTTGGAATGAAATGCGTTTTTCGCATTAGCACTTGGCTTGACAAAACTAAGAGGTTTGGCGTGTTGTTGTACATCCTGTTTTCTTCAACCCCCAACATTATAACCTTTGAAGATTCTGAGTACAGCCACTCTTTTTTACATTTGTTTCTCAAATTCTTCCATCAACATGTCACACTCTTCATATGACTTCTGCTTACAATACTCCTCAAAAACTAAAGCCTTGGTGTTATATTACCCTCTATTGACTCCATCACAAAGGTCTTGCAGATTAGTTGGGACAGTAGAGAGGAGTCATTGAAAAAGGATAGAGGTACATACCTTTTGCACTCAGATTTTGCTGATTTTTTTGTTTTACTGTGGTAAATATGTTTTAAACCCACGCATATTATATTTATCAATTTAAATTAAAGACTAATGAGCCTAGATGTAGTATATCTAATCCTTTTTTCATCTTGCTTTCCCTCTTTTAAATTTTAACATGTCATTCTTATTCATTAGCTTGATCACTATTTCTGTGCTATGACTTTATAGCAGTTCACTAGTTAAAGACTTTATCAGAATTATTTCTTCATATTAAACTTATTTTGATGTAATTTCAATGTGGTAATTTATAGGTGTGTTACTATTAAAATAGTGGTGCGAATAGTATAAACAATTTTATCCCAAATGTGTGGAATTCAGTTTTTTTCATGTAAAAGCAACATGTCTATGTTTGTTTTACGACAGGTAGTGCATCACAGGAGCTAAAATCTTTGTATTTGGCTGTTACTCAGCTCTGTTTTCTTCTAAACTCTCTTGCCCTGATTTTACTTTATTTTTATTATTCATTTTTGAATTGGTTGTATTTCAAAAATAATTAACTGCTGGTTTGAAAGCTAGACAATGTTAAGAAACAAACAGAAATCTCCTAAAAAGTTTAGTTTGAGTCATCCAAATTTATTAATGGATGGCTATTCAAAAAAGCACAATATGCAGTTGAGTGAATGTATATAACCCTTTCAAAGACAAGTAGCTTATAGTTGAGCTAAGAATGGGCAGTCAAATAAGGGACTCGGAGAAGCAGGCAATACGATCAAGCTGAGCACAAGGAGAATAATCTTTGTAAGAGCATTTTGAATGGATAATTTGATATTGCAATTTTCAAGGCAAAATATTAATTCAATTAAAGTGAGAGATGAAAAAAATGAAATCAAGCTGTTTACTTGTTTTCTTTTGCAGTGGATAGGAAAGGTTTTAACTTAGAAACGTTATACATAAGAAATCTGTAAGCCATCAAGTCAGTCATAATGTATTAGCTATAGTTGACACTATATCCACTTCTCTTGCAAAAGTTGTGTCAGAGATTTCCAGTAGTGCAGTTGCATTGCTTTCTGCTGCCTTTTTGTACATCTAGATTTCATATTTTTTTCCTGTCTTAAAACATTCCCTTTTGATCTTTCTGTTGGCCAGGTGACCTTCAAGGTTCATGGAACTGGCAGAGGTAGTTGGGCTGAAGTGGGAGCCGAAGAAGAAATGTAGGCAGGGACGGACCTTGGAGGCAGGACTGGAGCCATAATGGGCCGGTGCCAGGGCGCGCTACGCTGACTGCATGACAATTGCCTGGGAATCGTGCAGAATGCATATTCTCAAAATTTTCCTCGAGGTGAACCAGGGAAGTCATTTAAAAGCAGCCTGGGAAGAGATATGGCTTAGAGTAGAAATGAAGACTAAATCTGGTCCAGGGCGTGGATTAATGTGAGGCAGAATGTATTGCTTCAAGGCTGACTGGACTGTCCTGGGGATCAAATGCCAGTCAGGGCTGTAGTTAGGCAGCTGAAGCTACATCTACAATGCTCAAGAGAGAGATTAAAGATAAGTAAAGTCTGATTTATGTTTCAGTTAGGGACATGGTTATTTATAATACAACATTCTTGTTTGATGTTCCTGTCTACATTTAATTTTATTTCTGATAGTCATATCTCTTGTTGCTGTTATTCTTCCAAGCCTGGCTCATTTTTCCTTTCCTAGTCATATATAATATATTTTTGTGAGGTCCTGCTTACACATAAATATTTTCATTTCGTCAGTGTCCATTTTACTTAAAGGAACAGCTACGGAAATATTCTACAAAGGTAACAGTAAAGCACTATTACCTTTGAAAAATAGTTCTTGATATCATAAGAGGAAGTAGTTAAAATAATTCGTATCTAAAATATAGCTAACCATGCTAATTGACATCTTTTACTGTTTTAGCTATGATGGGAAAATTCCAAATTTATTTGGGTAGTTGATCAATGCCAGTTTAAGCTTATTGCAGAGAGAATTTCCTTTTCAAATAGAGTGTGAAGACAGATTGTGTTTTAATCGAATGATGCTAAGAGGAGAGTGCTATAGATCAAAAACTATTATTTCAGATGTAGTAGTCCTGCAGAAAAAAAGACTACGTTTATGGGGCAAGAAAGGAAAGATATAGAAATCAGTCTAAAAGGTAACCAGGCAACTTGCCTAAATAAATTATGAAAATAATGGGCTAGTTAAAATACTGGGAGTATATATACTATAGAATGCTTATGAAAGGGAGTGGTTCTTACTTGGTTGATAAATATTACCCTCAGCAGCATGAAGAGAATCAGTTCAGGAAAGCTGAATAATTCTGAAGGCAACATTTGCCTGTTTCACAGTTTGGATGTCTGAAAGTTAGGTTGCTAAGCTGGAAGCAGTCATGATAATTTTTTTTTTTGTGAAGATGGAAAGAAACAGACACCTTCAGATTAATCTGGCCCGTCTTAGGTATCTATGTTAGGGTGAGCTAAATTGTTCTTTGGAACTCTGTTTCTCCCTACCATCAAAAAAAATTGGTGATGACAGACTTAAATAACATTTTAGATGTCTCTAGTCAGGTGAGAATAATACCTTTCCTCCACATCTCCCACCCATATTCATAAAAAAAGACCTGTATGCACACCAGTCTCTTTCTTCGAAGTGCGACATTTTCCCTCACCAAGTACATGTCTGCTTTCGATTGTTCCAAAGCTGGTTGCACCACGAAAGCACAGAGGAGCAGAACTCTGAATGAAGAGCTTTAACAGGACTCAGAAGAAACAGCTTCTAGTTCTTCTGTAAACCAGAAGAAAGGAGTAGAACTTGAAAAAATAGATAAGTCATCTGTGAAAATGAGATAAGCTGAGCAGGTAAGAACTGTTATTTTAAAGGAATATAAAAAATAGAAATATTTATAAAATACATAACACAAAACTAGTATTGAGTTAGTTTGGAAAAAAGGTTTTTTTTCCCCCTCTCTGAAGGCTGTTTTTTTTTTAATGCAATTATTTTGTCTAACTTATTTTTAATTGTTATTATTATTGTTTTCTGTCATTTGTGGCTATGGAGGGAGCAGAAGGAAAGGGTCGTCAATAGATCAGTCAGCCAGACGATGATTATTAAGAGCTGATACGTCCTTGAAGACAGCTGCATAAGATGAAGGAGTTTTAACAGTGTTAGAGAATGTTGCTCTTACTAAGTTATCCCTTGGTTTGGTAAAATATGTGTAGCATATGCATCTGGATTTTTTTCACTTTCTTTTGGGTGTTTCACTTTGTAGAAAGGCTTGATTATGTTCTTCAGTTACAAAGAAAACTGTGTGATCCCATGAAGTCTTCTTTCCATCAGTGGAGGTTAAAATGACATGCACATTGCTAAATCCCAATAGGCTTTCGTACCAGTTGGACTGTGATGTTTCAGTGGTGTGCATTAGTCTGAAAGTTATGTGTCAGCCAGAGAGTTTAAATACATGAAAAAGTTCCCACAGGGTAAAAAGCTAATGAAAGAAGGATAAGATATCTTAAATTACTTTACCACAAGCTAAGAGTGTGTGTACAGGCAGCTAACACAGATCAGCTAAGGTGTGTGAGGCTGTTGCACCAGAACGGCTTGTTCTTTTGTAGAAGCCCTTGAATGCGCTTTGAAATCTACTGTATTTTGACATAGTAAGCATCTCAGGTTGTAAATGCATAGTTAATAGACTATTTCTCTGCTTACTTTTTACAGTTCAGTTTCCTCTGGCTGAACTACATTAAACTACTACATTTAAAAAAAAGAACAACCCACACTCATGATTGAGTTATGTTGATTTCACTTAAAGTTTTTAGCTGATTTATATTATTGATTTTATTTAGTATTAGATTACTAATGTGTATGTAGAATGATACATAGCAGTGATACAACATTAATTATTAATAATGAGTCAGGTTAGAAGAAGTTAATTTAATACTCTTTAGATGGTACACAACCCACTTTTTCAATTTATTCTTTCTTTAGTGCACAGCCTGGTAAAGTTCCATATACAAGTTGTATGTAGCAGGTCACCAGTGGTAGCATGAATTATTCCTTAACTCCAAGCTTGCTGCCTGAGCAAATTTTAGAGCTTTAGGACATGCCTTTCTCACACTGCTCTGATCCTGTTTGCTCAGTGACTGGAAGAGCCACTTGTGCCTTTTGTGCTGGCTGGCTGTGCTACACTTCATGTGAACATGTTTTGTGCCTGCCAGTTTTACCCTAACAGAGACTGAAGAGTCGTTTAGACTCCTACACTTGCACCACTGGACTGCAAGGTAGCTCAAGCAAGCCCATTTTCCCAAAGAGCAGCATGATGACATGTTCGTTTGTTTTAAATGCTCCAGACTTTCAGTCATGATTCTTTCAGTGTTATGAAAGGGAAGACAGGGCTGTCCTGTAAGTTATGGTCCTGCAGTCTGTACATACAGTCTACATATATGGTCTACACATACAGTCTGCACTGCCTCTCCTTCTCTTTCCATTAGGAGTGTCTGAAATAATGCAGGGTTGTGATGCAGCTCAACAGAACGATGTCTTAGTGCGAAACTAAGGGTGCCAGCTGCATGCCTTGGGGAAAAAATATGGGTCTTCACATGTGTTTGAGACTGCAAGATGTCCTTGGGTTTTGCTGGAGGAGGTGGGGAGCGGAGGAAAGCGATCCTGGTGTAGTCTTATCCTTATGCTCTTGGGAATTGACTATTTCCCTCATCCAGCTCAGGTTTAATCTTGGAAAAAGCTAGCAGGGGCAGATGAATAGTGAGCTAGTTGGGAAGTTAGAATTATGTGGTGTGATAATCAGGGGCCAGTGCTTGAGTTTGCTCCCTAGCCTTTTTGCTTTGCTATGTGGACAGCATGAGGTTCTTCTTTAGGACTTGGGAGAATATAGGTGGCCTCAATCAAGCTATTAACCTATTAACCATTTGTAAAGAGATCTGCAGACCTTTTAGGCCAACATATTGATTACTTGATAACTTTAGCATACACTTTCACACTACCACAGGGATTATTATGAGTCATCCCTCTGAGGGCGTGAGACATGATAAACAGGGAACGCTCAGCGGATTCAGTGCAGCAAACTGATACTGTCAATAACCTACCCCAAGCAACTGTTGCCACAGTTTCTCTACTATTTGGTAAAACTCTCCAATGTTTAGGCAAATGTCCTTCAAGGAGCTCAGGATCCTACTCCTCTGCCAGAGGACTACAAAGCCTGTCTCTTCTTCTTCCTCATTCCTTCTCTTCCTCATTCTTTTTCTTTCCCTCTCTTTCTCTTTGCCTCCGTGAGGTTTCTGGAGGACATTATTAACAACTCAGTTGCTTTGTTGAACGCTGAGAGATTTTCTCCAAATTGCCACACCTGCGAAGAAGCTGGAGCAAGCTGTTCTGTCCAGCTTCAGCTAGAATAGGTTATCATTAAAATTTGACTGGCATTGCCCTTTTCTAGTAAATACAACACTGACAGCCCATGGTGTATTACACTGTGTGCTCCCTTCTTCCTCTGTAAAACAGATGATTTTTAAACACCAGACGAACACACAGACCTTCAAAGGCAGATTCCCTTTGCAACACAGTGTATGTTGCCCTCATTATCCTCTCTGATATCACTTCACTGTGATACAGATATATATAAGACATTTAACTGCAGCAAAAAAATATTTCAGAATTTTGGTTATGAGTCATAGGTTACACCAATAAATTCCACAGACTTTGGGAACTCTCAGGAGAGACTGAGGTCAGCTGTAGTGCACAGCATTAGGAAAATGAATCACTCCCATCCTCCCATTTATCAAGGCTGATATCCATGACAGGCTGAAGGAGAACCAACAGTTGTAGAAGAATACTTAGCCCTGGAGTTAAAAGAGCATTCTGAATATTTGCTATCAATGCCTAAGCCTACCCAAAACTGCCCTTCCCTTGCTCTGTCTTTTGTCAAATACTGATGAAGCACCAGCTAGGTACTGTAGCAGTGTTTTCATGTAATATCAGCATTACAGACATACACTCTGTTTAGACTTGTGAGACTTTTTCAGTTAATCTCAGAATTACACATCTGAATTATTTCTGTAAATCTTAGAATTCCTAAGTGAGGGAGACTGGAACTTAAATGCTATAATGAAAGAAATTTTGGTTGGTCCTAGCCAGTGAAAACAGACCAAGTGATCAAATTCTCAAATGATTTACACTTGATCTTGACATGGGGTAGGATTATAGATACTGCTGCTCATTGAATGCAGCCTGAAATCTCTGTAAACATTCAACTTGTGGACAAGAGAATACCTTGTACCATTAAAGGGTGGAGTCATGCTATGTATGAACCTTAAAAAGAAATCCACAGAGCAGGAAATATATTTCAGATCTGAATTCCTAAGTCTTGTTGAAAGACAGCCTGTGTTGAATACTGTACAGTTGCAGGTGAATAAGCACCAGATGAATCATTAACAGATTCTTTGTTTCTTTTGATTTTGGGTTCCCCGATGCAGGTTAGGGGAATTTTCGTTGGGAGAAACAGGTCAAGAGTTATCATATGAAAAAAACACAATAGGCAAGCATGGCGTAATTATTATGTTACCAGTCACACAGTAGCCCTCCCTCAAAGGAGAATACACTGCAGTATTCATTTACAAGATCTTTTAACAGTCTTGTAGGATAAATGTCATTTTGATTTGGTCTGGTATCCTGTTTTGTTTTGAGATGATTCTTCTTTGCAGTTTAATTTTATTAACGTAGCAAGTTAGAGAATGATGTTCTGGATCCACATAGTGAATTATTCATTACATTTCAAATATTAAGTTGCCATCAAATGCTTTCTGATCTGCATTACATAAAGTCATGCTGAATCTGTAATGTCTGGACTGCCTGTGTAATGAAGAAGCTCTCAGGCAGTGTTCAATCAAAATGCACTTGAGAGAAAGCAGACACAGTGTTTTGATAAGCATCATGACTACCCCATAGTTTTGTTTTGTTTGGTTTTTTGTTTCCTAAGCAGGAGAAATCCTCAGAGATCTCCACATCTCTTCCTCTTAAAAGTGCCTGCTTAAGCACAAAAGTTTTTATTTTAAAGCTACTAGAATTGCATCATTTAGTGAGTTTCTAGGGCTGCTGTTACTGGTAAAGCAGTTAAAATAGGGTCTTACAGATCTTTAATTTCTGAGAAAAAGACCGTACTCTCATGATTGTATGTAAGAAATGTGATGCTGTGTTCAAAAATCAAAACACCTCTGCAACATGGCCTTAGCTTGCAGCCAGAAAGAGGCACTCTCTTCCAGTTCCTGTGTTCTCTTAGAAAATAAAAATGTACAAACCCAGAACTCATATGAATAAAACCTTATTGCTTGAACTTGTAGCAAATATGCTATCTTACTTTTTTTTCATTATTTGTTTTTGTGGTTTTGTGTTTTTTTGTGTTTTTTTGGGGGTTTTTTTTGTATTTTAATATCTGAGTGACCTGATCTCTGTTTCAGCATTTCAGATTCACGGGCACAAACAACAGAAGACAGGATTTGGATTGTTCAGATACATCTGATTTTTTTGTTTTGCTTCTTTGTCCTTGGAGATCTGTGAGAGAAATTGTGCTCAGAAGTAAAGCTGTGCTTCATGCTGTGCCTTTAGCTGTTTCCATGGCCGGTTTTATGCCCTTAAACGTTCAGAAACAATACCGTCCTTGTGATACGCTGTGATTCCCGGTCAGTCTTAATAGCTTTTAGGCTGTGATTCAGCGTTAAGTCACTAGGTGGCATGTGGCAGTGAAGGAGAAGGAAGTTGGGAAATTCTGGTGAGCGCAGCTGGCACTGGGCGCCTTGGAATAAACTCGTTCGTGTATTGCCATCTGCCTCTATTTTACTCATTTGTTGGACAACAGACCATAGTTTTCTATTGCTCAACGTGCTTTTTCTCATAAATGATACTAAAATGTGTTCAAATATCTAATTTTGGTTACTTTATGAAAAACCATTCTGTGTGCCTGATTCTTGTAGAAACTGAGTCTCTCCCTTCTCTCGCATCCTCTGCCTACTAAAAGCAGACATAGTGTGCTTCTTGGTAACAGCACAAGTAAAGTATACAGAAATAAAGGGATAAATCAGAGAGATGTTGGGAGCAGTGAGAAAGAGATGCCAGTATTCTACTGCACATATGGCCACATTATTCTGTGACTCTGGTATGATTATCACAGAATCACAGAATGGTAGGGGTTGGAAGGGACCTCTGGGGGTCATCTAGTCCAACCCTCCTGCCGAAGCAGGGTCACCTACAGCAGGCTGTAGAGGAACTTCTCCAGGCGGGTCTTG
>Ga0065711_1028564_pt1 | contig 40475 bp, 21 predicted proteins | sample Hoacrofraction12_FD_59098 | JGI IMG/M metagenome (GOLD analysis project Ga0065711, IMG submission 59098) | Hoatzin crop microbial communities from Cojedes, Venezuela - Epithelial fraction 12 v2 (version 2) | ecosystem: Host-associated > Birds > Digestive system > Esophagus > Crop | place... | reverse complement strand
TCACAGAATAGTAGGGGTTGGAAGGGACCTCTGTGGGTCATCTAGTCCAACCCCCCTGCCGAAGCAGGGTCACCTACAGCAGGCTGCACAGGAATTGTGCATTTTGTAACAAGAAAATTGTACATTTTCTAACAAGACAGCTTTTATTCGGCAGCTGTAAGATCTTAGGGAGGATTGCTTTTTTAAATGAAAATTATTTTCACTTTCTAACCAAACAAGAATTAAAAAGCTAAGTACAGTAAAAAAAATGTAGGACTATTCTTGATGTGCTACAAATGTAACTGTATAGTCACAATTACAAAGAAAGGTTTTGTTTAAAAGAGATTAAATTTGGAGAAAATATTTATCCTTTTGTCCCTGCAAATTACGGAAAGCAAGAAAATATTATGAAATTTTTAACCACCCTGTGGAGTCCCTAGAGCATATTTCCAACACTTCCAAACTTCCTGAGGAGTTCTTTTTCTCTAAGGATGTTGTGTATGCCCAATATTTACTTTGCACTATAGCCTGGCACACTGTAAAACTGCTTGCATATTCACCACCTATATCACCCCACAGAGCTAAATATTTCACGAATCAGCGAAGGACCTTAATTTCCGTAATCCTTAATTTGGTAATAACGAAAATCTGCGACAACCTCTGAGAGCGAAATTCACCGTTAGTGTGTTATTCAGAGCCTTTGTAGTTTGAACGGATAATTAAACAGGCATTCACAACACTCAGCGTGTCAAGCCCTAGGCCACCAGAGGTAGCAAACAAAAATACCAGAAGGAAAAGTAAAGGCTTCATCAAGTGTTTCAGAAAGATGACCTCTTCATAAAATGGAAATCGAAGAAGTCCAGATCTCACACTTTGCTGCTCATTCTGCAATGGAGACAAATTTTAAAAGATGTACAAGGAAAATCTTTCTTGCATTTGTTCTTGTGTCCAAATTTTGACAATTTCAGTACTAAATCTTCTCATCAAATGTTATCAATCATCTTGAGTATATAAAAAATCAGTATAAGAAAATTTCCTGGCCAGAAATACAAAACATCAAGATGATTCAGACTGTACTGATTGTGTGGTTTGTCATTTAGTAAGAAACAGGACTGAAGGACCCAACAGCTATATGTCTTACGAGACAGTGCAACTGGTCAAGCAATTGAAGAGTACACAAATAAATAAAATCTTTAGATCAGAGTACTCCAAAAAATCAACCTTCTACTGTAAGCTGTCATTAGTTTATTCGAAAAGTAAAAAGATTTTCTCTTGACATCTTACAGTCAGTCTTGGTGATGTATTATTTGTTGTAAGAACAAAGGATAAGCAAAGGATAAGCAAAATGTTTTACATCATATGAAGAGGAAGGCTGCTAGGTCATAGTCTCCTTTGTGCTGGAAATAAAGATATTGTTCCTATTATTGCCCAAGTATTTTTAACAACTCCTTCACCCCAAAATTTTCATTTTACTTTTGAAGAATGACTAGAATGGCACAACAATAAAATCAGGATAAGTAAATGAGTTATTTCAATTTGACTTTTCCATGGAAAATAAACACTGCAAACAGGGGAAATGTTGCTAAAGTTGTTCCTCAGATTCTTTTTCATTTAAACGTGTTCACTTAAATATAATAAAAAATTATCCATTTCTCAACCACTATCAGGTTGAAGCCAGGAGCTGCAGCAGAAAAAAATTCAAGAGGGTTTTGGGTTCTGACTCTTGAGGTAGATGAGGATTTTGTTGTTGTTGTTAGGGGGAGGTGTTGTTTTGGTTTTGTTTTTATAGGTAACAGTTGCTCAAACTATGTTTTACTGTTTTTTCGTACACAAGGCTTCTATTTTGCACAGCAGTCTCCAAGCACCGGCACTTACAATTGCATGAAGTCAATAGGACTGCCTGAAAGCAGAAAGGAGTACAGCCCTTATTTTTACATGATTACAGGCCAGTAAAGCAGCTTGGATAATTAAATACTTTTCTCAATGTCTGAAGTAAATTCTAGGGTGTCCATGAAGAGAAGTGGCAGACAATAAAGTAGCCTTCTCTGTTTATCAAAGGCAAAATTGATAAGTTCTTAAAAATGACCAATGGATGCTGACCTTATCCCTTTAATTTTCTGTTGCAGAAGATCATGTCATCAGAAAAGATAATTCTATTATTTAGATGAAGTATGTGTACTTAGTCCAGCTGGGAATGCCTGTCATTTAAGGTGGAAAAAAAGTGCAGTAACATGTATCATGTTTCATGGTGAGCTGAAATGCAACTTTGAAAACAGATTTGACATTTGAGATTTCCCTGTATTCTAAAGGCAGAATTCGTTGAAGACATAAAAACGCTCAGTGTATACATCTGGATGAAGTTTTGCACAGTTTTTTGAAGCACCCCTGGCAGTTGATAATGCAGAGCTGTTGGCAGTGATAAGAGAGGCAGATGCTTACCTGTGCTTCTACAGTATGCAGTCTTGGCTTCATGACAAGGTGAGAAGAAGGACAAGCCATCACAGAGTGGGGGCAATTGGCAGCTGGTATCCTACTGGGGAAGGGTAAATGGGTCACCTAGGGCTTCTTGCTTGTCTGTAGCAGAGCCATCAATCCGTGCCAGAATATGCACTTTTCAGAAAATAAAGCAATTCTTATACAGGGGAAAGGAAAGAAAGTACAATGTAGATAATTTAAACAGAATTACACAAATTGGCTCGCAGCTTGGCATTTGATATATTGCAGACTGAGAAATGTAATCTATACCGTAAAATTGCATCTAGGCTTATCTGTGTACTTAGTGAATGCAGAACTTGTTGAGCCAGTGGCAGGTGTTTCACTGGCGGTGTTCAAAGTCAACTGGATACTACTGAAACTCCGTAGAGGACATTTCCTTACAAAGTGCTTCTTCATGGCTTTCTCTTGTCTAAGCTGCAGGGCAGGTTGTCTTACTTCCACTTTTTGTGAAAATGGGTTCTAATCCATGAGTTGTTCATCATGACTCACAGACAGTGTGAAAGGTCAAAACCAGGAAAGTCTACATCAAGACAGACAAAAAAGAACCCATTTCCAGTGAAAAAAAACCAATCAAACAACAACAAGAAAAAAAAACCCGGAACACTAGAACCCTTTCCTCACAGCACTGTTACCTCCTGTTGTCATGCTGTAGTAGGATGTATTTGCATCAAAGGTAACATGCCAGATGATGATATTCTGAAGTCAAAAGATCAGTGGCAAATAAGAACATTTGGCACATGCAAGCATATTTATTTCATGCTTAGCCAGCTAGTTTATTCAGAAGTTCACTGTCAGTTTTAAAGTTGTCAGCAAGACTTTTTTAAGCATTTGTAAAATCTCAGAGTACCAAACACAGAGGTATCCTACGATTCAAATGCATTTAAAATTGAATGACAGTGGAAACATTAGGCAAGAGGAGCACATTAGGCATAATTTTCCTTGTCCTTGCCTGAAGATGAAACCACATCAAGCATTGGTTTTCAATGTGCGTTTAATTCCTAGAATGGCCAGGCATGGAGTCTGAAAGAGATGTCATTTGAATAAATGAACAAAAAGGCTGTGAAGTCTGTGATGCACAGGTTGGAGAACATATGACAGCACAAAGACAATTCATTTGTCGTATCCATGACCTTGTGTCATACCCTCCTCACTGGAAAAAAAAGTCCAGGTGTTTTGATCAAAAGATTAAAGTCTTTTGGCATGTCATAAGCATTTGTGAAGTCCAGAAATTTGATTTGTGTGTGAAGTTTGCTAAAAGTAGTTTTCATCAAAAAGGAATTTATTCCATAATTTGGTCCCAGAGAGTAAACCTTTACTGGAAACCAGTTTGCTTTTCAGGCTGGTCAGTTTTTCTAGTCATATTCACTGGAGAATGATGAATTCTGGTACCTTAAAGTATCCAGAAAACATTGTTACTGGCCAATGGATTAATGAGTTATAGAGGTTTTTCTCCTAGCAAATTTAAAATCTTAAATATCTAGCAGGCCTTTAGAAACTTGCCCTTCCATCATCCAGGATATAATTTTTTTCCTAGATCTGTCACTGGTTCTGATGATCAGGATCTGAAGTCTGATGCAAACATTTTGTAAACTGATCTGTATGTTGTTCCATCAGCTGGAGAAAGTGTCTAAACATAGATGCAATTTACGACCCGAAGAGATGAAGCATCTTGCCTTGTCATTAATGATGAGAAGAGCAACAGTTCTAGATGTAAAATCCAGTGATTACTCTTTGTTTGATGGTCTGAAACATCCTGAAGCAGCACTGTAGCTATTATAACTTTTCACATAAACTTATGATTGGACCAGCACTGGCAGCATTCACTCTTGCCAGTTAACACATAAAGTCTTATGCAGACTTACAGTCTGAACACCCCAGACCTGTATGACTTTACAAAAGCTGGAAGATGCCACTCCAGTGAAAAACAGTTCATTACAGGAAATATCAATGACAATAAAAAATTGCAGGTTTTGTAACTTATTGGACATCTACTCTAGATTTCGTACAGTGATCCTCAGAGGTTGTATTTCCATTTAGTCAGTGTCTTTCTATACCCATTAGCTTTTATTGCCTCTTCAAAGGTAAGAACTTAGAAAATAATTCTAAGCTGGCATTGATCAAAATGGTGAGGTACGCAACACTTGTGAAAAAGACTCAAGCCCATAATGCTGCCCAATACAGAACTAAAAAAAATAGTAAAACTGAGAATGTGGTTCTACAGCTTTCTGCCTTATTTTCACTTAATCACTTTTGATTAACTTCTTCTTACTCTAGTGTAAATGAAAACTTAGGCTGTAATGCTGCAAAGGTTGCATCTAAAAAATGTATCTAAGACAGTCTAATGAGATTGCAAGAAACAGACAAACAAGCATATGGGTGTCTATCTTGCTTATGTTCCAAAGCAACTACGACTTCTGTTATCATGAAAAAAGACTTAGAAGAGGATACATCTTTTCTTACTTTGTACAAGTTAAAAAGTAGCTTTCTATATTTGGGAGGATCATCCTAGACATTCATCCTCAAAGAAGAAATAAAAATTAATCCAATGCATAATGTCTTTAAGGTATCCCTAAGAGGGAGATATTTACAGTTTATCAAACCTGTTTTATCAATTTGGCATAGCAGTTTTTGTATAATCCCTCTTTTCCACATTTCAGTGCTCAGGCAACAGGCATGTAAATGTTCTCTGGACATTTTAAAGTGAACACCTTGATGTCTATCATCTCTCCTAAAAATGTGAAGTCTTGTTGAGCAAGTCTAGAAGTTACCATTTCTTCAATTCACATTGATGCTTGTAATTAGCAATAATTGTCTAAATTGAAGATCTCCTATGACAAGTTTTTCAGAAAAAAAAAGGAAAAGAAAAACATACATTGTTAACAGTCATGGAAAAGGAAGATAAACTTTCCCTGGAGAATTATTCTTCTTCATAGTTACAGTAATATCTTAGCATAGTGAAGTCTTATCAAAGCCCCTGCTAATGTTATTCTGAGGTATTTTTTCACTGATATTTAATATTTCATATTCGCTGCTTCTAGCTTATAGAGATCACAAGGTATATTTCATAGTTATCTCAGAATTCCTGATGCCTCTAAGCCTCTGACTTAGATTCAGGTCAAGTCTGGGCAGATGACAAATGTGATTTTTAAAGCGAGACAGGTCTGCAATGTCTTTAATATTTTGCATAAATTTCACACTCTGTTTCGAATAATGTTCTAATACACAGTGTGAAAAGTGTCACTGTTTTTGAGGGTCATTCATGTAGCCAAAACCCAAGGGTTGATATCTATGCATGGCGTTAACACCTTTCAAGGTAATTACTGCATTATGTTTAATCTCAATATCATATACCTCTTGTCTTACAGCATTGGCTATGACACAAAATAGGACTACTGTGTCTTGGCTTTTTGCTGCCACACATGAAATCCCACTGTAATTAATTAATGCTGTTATAGCAACACCTTTTATAATGTTGCTTGACACTCAAGGGACAAAGTGACACAGGGGTGAAGTGTACGAGAAATCATTTTGTAAATTTCATTCTCAAACTCCCTGACTTCGTTGCTGCTTTTTTTTTTTTTGTTAAGATCATTTTTCCACTCAAATTGGTTCCCTGCTATATTGAAGCTATTGAGCAGTTAAATCTCAGCAGAAATCTTATATTGGTCTTGCTCATGTGAGTACTGAAGGGCTCACACTAAAATTTTCTATCAAAAAATACAAATGCAGCAAGTCTTTTATTTCAGATAGTTGTTTATTCTTATTATCATTATTTACAAGGATTGCACTCAGGATAGAAACTTCTTGCTGTACTTCAGTATCAGTAATGGATACCCCTCACTTACTTGGACAGTATTAAGGAACAGAAGATTTCTTTGAAATCGAAGCTTCTGTCTCGTCAAAAGGTTTCCACTGTGTATCACTTGCTGCTATGGAAGATTTTTTAACTCTCATTCATTATTAGGAAGTAAAAGCAGCTTTTAATACTCAAAAAGAAAAAGAAAATGTAAAGGACAAGGTTTATACCAGTTTTGGCAAAGGAAGTCCCATCCCTTTATTGAGGCCACTAAGCAATAATACACACCAATGAGCCACTGCTTTTAGCTGTCATACAGAGCTTCATGTAAAGAAAAGCTTTCCAACTACCATGATTCTCCAGGTTTGTTACTGGGGTGAAAAAACATACCTGTGTGATTGATCTCTTCAATGTTGTAAAAGCCTCAGCAGTGGCTCAGCTGTAGGAGAAGTTTTGTTAGGACAGGACAGCTCCTATCACCACAACTCAGGTGAGCTGCTCAAAAGCTTACTGCTAACACAACCTTCATTCATATGGTTTATACACTGCCAGCAGTAAGCGATATCCATACTGTCCCCTCCCCTGTTCCCTTGCCCTCTACATCTCCCCGCACGTACGCAATATATCGGTCTGTCCTTCCTTTCCACCAGGAGCAGACACACTCAGGCAGCAGATATTGCCAGTTCTGTGATCAAGATGAGTTATTCGGCTGTTGCTCATCTCTGAAAAGAAATGGTTAGGAGATCCTGCTGCTGCCTCTGCAGGATAGAGCAGTCTGGATTTCACTCTGTGATGCTCTTATGCAACTAGCAAGACAATACAGCAAAATGAGAGAGGACAGTCTGAATGATTTAAAGCAAATGGTGATTAAGATTTAAAAAACGATCCAATACTTTACTATACATTTATAGTATACATTATAAATAATGATCATTCTGGTTACTACATTCAATATAACATCATCTTATTTGATAAAGGATAGTATGGTGAAAGAAGTATCTATCCCATAGTAACAGTGTAGAAGCAAACACTCAGAAGTCCCTACATGATTTTAAAAATTAATTCCCCCATAAGTCATTAAAATCTAAAAACAATGCTTAAGAGAGGGCAAAAAGAAGCATGATTCTTCAGAGAAATCAACTGGGAGACCATGAAAGTCTAATCTAAAATACTGAACAGTCCTTGAAAACAAGGATTCACACTCACAGTAACTACTAACCTATAGATTCTTTTATTCCCTCTTTCAGGCCAAACAAATCAAAATCTGAATTGTGTCATGGCTTCAAGATGAGGTGATCTCCCCACCTGGTGTTATCTAGTGGTATAAGTCTGCTTCACCAAGCTGAGAAATGGAAATACAAAGTCTTTCAGAAACAGCAGGGAACAAAGCAACCTGGTGAAATTTCTGATCAGGATATAAAGACTAAAGTGTTCTTTCTCTTCCACCAGTGCTTCAAATGAGAGTGGCAAATAATAAGGTAGCTTGAAAAATGTCAGTTCTGCTTCTCTTGTATTATGCATACTCTGAGATCGCCTCCCAAAGCCAACTTCAGAGGGATTTAAGCAGAGGAATACCTAATTTCTGTATCCCAAGAAAACTCAGATGCTGAACTTAACTGTGTGATGATTTAGGAACTTCTGGGTATATATTTCTAGTGCCCAGAAAACTACATTTGAGTCGTAAGATGCCCCCAGAGGTTGTACAGGGCTTTTCAGGATCACACTCTTCATTGTAGGTATCTGCAGAGTTAGCCCCACTTAAGATACATCAGTCCATTTTTTAATTTGGTCCTTAGGCATTTCTGAAAATTTTAAGTTGTATGTCAAAAGCTGACAAGAAAAAAAAATGTACTGAATGGGTACAGGAAGGCAAAGTAACAAAACAGTTTAGCAAATTATCACCTTGCATTTTTATTCTTCCTTGGATACCACAGTACTGCTGCATGTAAAATTAATATAAGCAGGACTGAGATCGTGATCACACCTGATATGCAAATGGGCACCGTATCAGTAAGTTCTTCTTCCTGTACCCATATTACATTCACCAACATGTTGTCAGCATAAGCACTGACACAGAGATGTGTGCTAGAACCTTCAATTAACACATGATAGGTCTATTACAATAATACCGTATAAATATATTCCTGCTCTAGTCTGACCTTTAATTTGCCAGTGGAAAAATATAATTAAAGTGATACTAGCAGCCATTTTTAGTTGTGTAGCTCATTAACAGAACTAGATCCACCTTTTCTCCCTTAAGCTGTCTTAAAATTTCTTTTCATTAAAATGAGCCTTATTGAATGTTCTGTTTACACTACATGGCATAGGATGTATCAATGGCAAATGCTCTTTTGAATGCGACTAAATACCACCGTGGAGAGTAACTACCATATGGGCAATCCTTCAAAATGTGTGAATAAGTACGTAGGAGACTGACTGATGATAAGAAATTACAAACATCGTGACAGACGTCATAGCTCAGCAGGCAAATTTTCTTACTTCTGCAACAGATGATATAAACCATTATGTATTTAAGAAAAACTGCAAGCTTGGCAAACCAATGGGATACAGCAATACAGGTAACACTGTTTTAAAACTAGAAAAAGAAAAAAGACAAATGAAATCAGACGTACTACTGCAGTTGTAATCTACAGATAAAACAAGGGACAGCACGCACTAGTTCTAGACAGTGAGGTGAGGTTTTATACCTTAGAGAAAAAAATTTGTATTTTCCATTAAGGTGCTTTTTAAACTGTCTTTTAACTCTTAATTTTAATTTTTCCTTCAACAGAATCTTGATGTGTAGATTATCAAAAAAAGTGGTAGGATATTTAATGCAGTTTGTTCCTTGAGCTTACAAATATCTGCTTCAACAAAACAAATAAAGCATCAAGAATAAAAGCTTTCTATAAAGAGATGTGCTTGTCTGTTCCTGAATTCAAATGTACATTATGCACTGTTGCTCCCTCTGCAAGCACAATGTTCATCTTGCCAAGACCCAACCGTGTGATGTTAGCCTTTACAATGTGTGATAAATAATATCAATAATTCAAAGCAAGAAGCAGTAGAAAAACATGGCTTTATGTGACAGAGGTATTTCAAGTTTGAAAATGAGTGGTGTTGCTTTTAATGCGACAGAGTAAAGAAAGAACTTCCATTGCTTCTCTTTTCACCACACCATTAAATAAACATTTACAGGGGATTCATGTCACATGTAGCTGACTAAGGATATCAGTCCCCAAGACTTCCTACAGAGTTGATAGAAGATACTCACATCTGCCAAGGAAGTTGAAATTCTCTGAAGACCCAGGCCTTTTCCTCCTTGGTGGTCTCCATAGCATTACTGTGATCTACATCTCTCACTGGTTCTCTCATGACTTTCACTGTGGGAAGAATGCTCCCAAGATTTCTCAAATATTTCTACTCTTTTCCTTTCTGTGCCCTTTTCCACAATAGATTCTGAAGCTGAAACAATATTCTGATCCCACCTCAGCAAGTCCCCACTCCTTCCACTACTGTTCTCTCTAATGACAAAATCTTCATAATTTCTTGAAACACCAAAGGTCTTTCTTCATTCAATATAATTTCTTTAATGGAAAAGAAAGAAATGAATGTCAGTGTAATGATGAAATAAACACACAAGTAGATTCTTTTTAAACATACACAAAGAGAAAACCCACATCCCACATAGGTTACTAAAAAGTACTGAAAATTTTATATGAGTGCATTTTGATATTCTTGTCAGAAAGAAAGCTTTTCAAACCTGGAGAAGGATTAACAGACACACATACTCAAAATTTAAAAGGATTTGATTTCTTTGTGAGAACCTGACAGATTTTGGAAAGGTCTAATTCACACCCAATCAGAAAATCCACAGATAAACCTATTAAATCAGTGGCTAAAACCAAGAGGAAATTTACCTCACTATTGCTATTCCTATACTTTTCTGTTACTTACTAGCACAAACTGAACAGCAGACTATATCAGGTTGCAAAACTTGAGGAGTACTCTCTAAGGCTGTCTCCAAAGTGTGATACGCACACCCCCTGGGATCTGCAACACAATCTATTGGGGTATGGGAAGAAAGTATTTTTTGTATCATTAATAAGTCAAATAAAATAACATTTTTAAAATTATGTTTATTTCATTCTTTGTATCTTTATCTTATCAATTTTTTAATTTATATTATTCCATATTTTTTCTAATATACTTAATATATTATCCATGGCCAGTTGTAGGTCCATTTTGGAGGCAGCTGGAACCATCTTTGTCCAACAGGGAGCAGCCCTCTGTCACACCTCACAGAGGCCACCCCTGTAGTCCACCTTGCTGCTACCAAAACCTTATACAGTAAACCCAAGACACAAGTATATAATTTATAAAAAGATAAATATGCATATACTGGGAGTGCATGCTCAAAAAATTATTACTGATAGGGGTTGTAATCAAAAAAATTGGGACACCTCTGCTCTACAGTTGTTAGCTCAGGCTCTGTTATACTGTTTTCACATAAAGTCTGGTCAAGCTAGAGGTCTGAGCAAGAGACAGCTGGACATCCACTTGAGCTAATCTTTCTCACCTCTGTATAGTTGGTGTGGGCACCTCTATGAAAACTTCATCTCATCCTCAGTCAGGTAAATGAAGCCAAAAGTACTCTAAAGTACCCTATTTCTTTTCATTGACTACCGATGCAACTGTAGGATGACTAGTTGAGATATTGACAACTGCATAGTAGAGGTCTAAAGATAGATAAGGCAAGTCCTTCAGCTTGAATCTACCAGCACATATTCTTTACACAGAAACTCTAATTATTCCACATATATTAAGAGACAGAAACATTTTCTGATGAAGTCATATGTGGCATACAGAATTCAGGCTTGCTTTAAAATCTTTGCTGTGGATAAAATTTCTATGAAGAAATTCTTCATTGAAGTTCCTCACTTCAGATTCATGAAGTTTAAATTAATCCCCTAAAAAAATTTGTCCTTCCTGGCTCTCTGTTTTGGGTTTGGTGGTTTTTTTTTTTTTTTTTTTCTATTCCAAACAACATTGTAGTAGTAAGAAAAGGAGAGGTGCACTGGGTGAAAACAGGAAAATAATTAAAAGTCTATTAATCTAACTATTTTAAATGCTCGATTCAAAAAGAACTGATCAGCATACTCCCTGTCATTATCAGAAGTCTGTAGTCAAGGAGTTAATGACAAAAAACCCCAGGATTTAGTGAACATTACTAATTCACCACAGTTCTAACAGTGTTTACACAATATAAGAGAAGTAGCAGTACAATGGCACGGTTATATGTTTGTTGTTGATATTTTTCTCTGCATACTAAATGCACTGACATATTAGTAGAATACATTTCAGTTTGTCACAACATCATTTTCCTTCTTCATATAAATATATAAATTTAATATTAACTCTTCAGAACACTTTATAATTTTTATAGATCTCTGGCTTCTAAAAAGACTTGTTAAGCATGTCAGTTTGTTCTGTAGAGGAGTTAGTACCACTGTTTGCCTCTTTGGTTTTATTTATTTACTACTTGTATTTCCTACTCACTCTCTTTGAGGAATCAAAACAATATAACTGGATAATTTTCTCTCTTGATTGCTTTTTCTATTGTCTGTTCTTCAAATTGGAGTTAGGAATATGGGATATTCCTGGGATTCAGGGAACAACATGATGAACTGATTTAGCATTCATGGCAAACCCTTAATTTCTTACATTTAAAAGTGCTTTTTCTTTTGGTAATTTGGTGTAAGAAACTGTCTCTGTCACGACTGGCTGTTCAGTAGCAGGAGTACACCCAATGAGCCAAACCATCAAAACTATAAATGTTCTGTCATATAAATAGTAACTAGTTTTGAGGGCAATCATGATAAAATATTGCCCTAAAGGTAGACCATTTAGTGAGATCCTGATAAAATGCCTGAAGCCCAAGACAGAAGACTACTATTACACAATAAAAGTAACACCTCTATCCAGAGGCAAATATTTTTATACGGCTATAGCTCAGAAAAGTCACCACCTCATTTATTACAATTTTCTGTTTCTTTCTTTTAAAATTAATGGTGTAAATCTTTCCTGGACAATTCTCTTCAACAGACTTGGTTGAATTATTCATTCTGAGTAACATTAGTTGTCAGTTTAGACTTTTTGTTTTATTCACAAACTTCTGCAAGCTGATCTGGAAATGAAACCTTGGCCTCAGTGAAGTCAGTGGGAGGTTTGCTCTTTATTTCAAAAAGGCCAGTCTTCATCTTTTATATCTATGATCTGTTCAAATTAAAATACGGTCTTGATGTATATGAGACTTTGAAAAGGTACAGAGGTTCAGTCTTACCTTTAATTATGATTTTACATGTGAGTTTTTAAAAAAAAAATAGAAAAAAGATATCTAAAATCTTTGTGCAGGTTAAGCCAACTCTCCAGAGTCTAGAACTGATGCTTAAATAGCTATTGTGAATTCATCTCAATTCTCTGAATTTTAGCAAACAGCAAGAAAAGGTCATATTTAAAAGCAAAGATCGTCACTGAAAGGAGTCTGATTATTAACAGCAAACGAGATCTAATGATTTTACTACACCTTTCTCAAGTATGAAATAAAAAAAAAACCTTCACACAATCATTAGAAAGAGAGAATCATCACAGCCCAAAACAGAGGGGATTATCAATGCATTAGAGAACTTGTTGCAAGATGACATATGCATCAGACCAGTTTTTAACTGCATGTCCCAGAAAGCAAGAAAAGGATGAGAGAAAAGAAGGCAAAAAGTCATCTGAGGATGTCAGAGAAGGGCAATAGTGATACTCCTTAACTAGACCATGATGTTGTGAATACAAACTTTTAAGTTATCTGGGATCTGCTCAAAACAGCTGCCATATAGAACACATCTAGTAATAATAAAAAAAAAAAAAACCACCACAACAAAATAATCAACTTGCTAGCTTTTAAGTAGATATTCAAAATTTCAGTTGGTGTATACTTCATTTGTAAAAAGACATTTTGAGTTTTCTAAAGGACCTCTAACTTAACCAGTTTTCTTAGGACATTAGATGTCAGCAACAGTCATATGAGCCATCTCCAGTTTTATTTCAGCAATATATTCACTGCAAAATATCTTAAGATTTTTGAGGTTTTGTTATTTCTTTTCATGCTGCAGTAAAAATACAAGTTCTGAACCATCACACCGAATTAATGCAAATGGAAGAACTTCTCTGTTTATGGTGAGGCATATTTGTAATTAGACTATTTTTTCTAATCCTGGAAAGATTCTTAATATTTATAGTAGGTTTTAATTTTTTTTAAGTACTACTTTGCAGATAGATTGAAGTGTATTTTTTAAAACTCTCCTGATCTAACTGCAACCAGTGATATTCTTTATTTTATGTAATTTCTTTTATAAAAATCACTCTGTGAGTTTAAGGAACTTGCCAATGGAGAGTTCAAAACTAAAAAAAAAAGTAGAAAACATTTTTTTCCTTAAACGATTTTATTTATGCAAATTAAATATTTCTTCTGTTTCTTTTTTAAGAAACGGATGATTAGGGCATCCGTTCTTCCCATTAAGCTGTGTCAGGTGAGGGCAGAGCCAATACAGTGCTATTTAGTGAAGCAATGTTACTCGTGAAAAGGAAGCCCACTTTTTGAGTTCAGGGCATAATTGGGTCTGTGACTCAGCTGAAGGTCACTTGAACCTGAACATCTTGAGTGCTGGTGCAGTGACATTTTTACAGCATTCAGCATAAGGAGAAACCAGTTAATGACAGAAACCTTAAGAGAAATCTGCTGGTTGCTCAAAATGAATCTCAGTAAACAAGTGATCTTGAAAACTGTGTATTTGATGATGGAAGAATTTGGAGCACACTACTTAAATGAGTACATATTAATTCAGCCTGTTTATCTGCCACCTTTCAGTTTAGCCATATGTGAGGTTTCCAGTTGAGACATTTGATCGACTTAACAACTTGTTGTTCTAGAGAAATTTGATTACAGTAAATACAGCAGCAGCATCCTGCTTACATAGCTGGCAAAGCTGTAATACATGGGAAAGCTGTTAGAGAATGAACTTTTCGTCTTGGCTTATCACCTGACAACCATCAGGGTTATGTAAGTGGATATTATTTTACTTCTACGGTCAAACTTTACTGAGTCTAGTTGCTATTTTAAACACAATATACACCACATTCTGAAGTGAAAAATCCAGGTTTTGGCTTTGAAGATGATATTGATGACTACTACTTACCACCATCATGTAAAAACATATGACAATATACATCATATCATGACACCATACACACTATTGGAAAAGCTAGAAGAAACATTATTTACTGAAAAAAAAGGAAAAAAAATAAAAGAAAAACCCTGGTTTAATACAGAAGTTTTCAAAAAGACCATTTTGTTTAGATGTTTTTTGCCTATCATAATATTTTTTTTTCAAATTCTGGCTTCATATGGTTTTACATTTTCATTAGTAACTATCCAGTTACCACACACAGTAATTAAAAAGGCTCAGCATCTTCTAGTTATGAACACATTATTTGATCTTCCCTTGGTGAGGTTAATTATACAGGGAGAAAGGTAGATATCCTTTCCATCTTTAAGGTATAAATTAGTGTAATTACTAGCTTACCTTAAATTTCATTTTATTAGATTATAGTTTCTTCTTTAATTGATCTATGCTAACTTTTCTGCTTCAGAGCGATATTGTTTGCAATATTCTTGCATTGCTTATGGTTCTTACGCTCAGACTCAAGAGAAAATCAGAAGTAAACAGGGAAACATAAAGACACAAAGCATAGAATTAATCTGTATAAATTTAGTAATTTATTAAGTGATGGTTATAAAATAATTGACAGCATGATCAGTTCTGACACTGACAGTTCCACTGTCATCAAACAGCCACATACTTCTCTGTTGTCATTTTTAATGGTTATTTAGGTATTGCAACAAGAAGGTGAGAAAACTCTGTGGCATTTTAGAAACAGCTGCCTCTTGCATCTTACTCTCTTCATTGTTTTATTTTATTATGAAATCCCCTATTTATTTCTGCTTAAGATTTTGTCAGATTCTTTCAACAGTAAGATCAAATATTTTCTCTCTCAGGTCAAACAGAATTTGTTCTTCATTACCCATTAAAAAAATTAACTACCTTATATTCAGAATCAGAGATGTATTTCTTATTTTAGGACAGGTAAGTTCCAGAAAAGAACTTTTCAGCTGATATTCGTGTCATCCCACTTTAGCTGAGAACAAGCTGGTGCCTAAGCTAAGTTAGTTATCTATGGCTCCTTGGTAGTGGGCGATAGTCATTTCCAGAGGACAATTCATCCCATTACCTTAAACATCTTACAATGTCTGGTTTATAATGGGATGAATTGCTGTGTGCTAGAGGCTTTTTCTAGTGACTACAGAAGTTCCTGAAAGACAAGCACTGCCAACAGTGTCATTCACTAATGTTACTCAAGACATGACTCCTTCAGAAAAATATTGACAGACTAAGTGAAAGAGAAATAACGGACTAAAAGAGACAGAAGAGAAAATGCATTATTTAAGGGAGGGAGGTGGGAAGTAGTCTGTTTATTTTATAACGCGCTCTAATTTTCTAACGATTATTGTGGAAAAAAAGTTAAATAATAATGACACTTATGTAATACTTTAAGAAAGTGACTTTACAAGATTTCTTCACACCATTCCTATTTCTGCAAAAGAAATGCTTTCTGCAAACAAGAACCACAAAGAAAGTGGTAAAATGAGTTATACTCTTAACTGTGTGGGGTTTTTTATTTGCTTGTATGCTTTTTTTTCCCTTATGACAAATAGGTATGATGTGGGAAATTGACGTTTAGTTCGATTTTGCTATAATTTCAGTTTCATTTTTTTATATTGCTTTGCAGCCATGTGGAGGCAAGGATTAACCTCTGACATTTAGTTTGGTCCTATTCTTTGTAATCTTGCTAATAAGGACTGCTGTGAGCTCAAATGTAGATAACAAGGACTGGTGCAAGACAGGTAAAAGAGACAGAGACTGATAAGGACTGATAACCAGAACCCTATTGTCTGTAAGAAGCACCCTTCTAGCTGAAACTGGTTTTGTGGCTTGGAACTCAGCCAACACAGACAACTCAGCAGTTTCTGGCCAAAGGTGAAAAGTACACAACGAGGAAGAATATGAGCTGAGCCTTCATTCTGAAGACCCCCACAGAGGATCACCAGCTAACCTTCCGCAAGTGCTAATGAGGGGCAGGGTATGATAATGAATTCCTCAAAATAATTATAATAATCACGCCTATTCTCAAAACTAATTGTGATAATCCAGCCTACTTAGATCAGCTTTGTAATAAATAGGTGCATGCTTTGTGACTTGGTGTGCAAGTTAAGAGCGATCCCTCTTGCACCCGGCGCTGTAATGAACATACCTGCTTTATAACTCTCCATGAGTTGTGGAGTTTGTTTCTGCACGTTGCATACACTTAACCTTAAGGAAGAGACCCAGGTCAAAACAGTAAAGAATCAGGCATTCCCAGTGTTTATTTAAAATGGAAAACCAATTTCAGCACAGAGTGCAGAGCATCTAATATACTCTACTATACATCTGGCCTGAAGAAATGTAACTAAACAGAAATTACTCCATAACATCAAAGTGATTTTGGTTTAGATGCGAGTGAGGGCCATGAAGGGCTACGTTATTGCAGCAGTTGCTGAGGCATCACGAAAAGCAGAAGCAAATTAAGTTGCCAAACTGTGGATTAGGGATGGGTGAACCAGTTTAAGAAAACAATTTGTATCTACCCTGGAGAAAGAAACCCTAGAGGAAGTTTATTAAGGCCGTAGTGTTTAGGGGACTGATATACGCATGTTTCTCATTTAGTGTGCTTTCCAGCAAGAAAGAAAATCTCTTTTCTTCTCTCATGAGGGAAAGAAACAAATAGTGTCTAATTAATTTGTTAATTAATGCTTCATATTGACAGCATCATATTCCTGGTCATACATCATCTTTTATAATTATTTTTATCTAAGACAAAAAGAAAGGAATTCTCCTGGGACCAACAATATGAAATGTTCATAAATATAGTTTGAGAATACCATTTAAAAAAAAGGAGGAAAGTGAAATAAGTTGTTCTGGTTTGATATGTCTTGTTGTGTGTTCAAAAGGGTCCAGTAATTATGTGTGGAACTATAATAAAGCCCTTTTTTTGTAGCAGACTGAATAACATCTCAAAAAGTCGTGGACTCATATGATATAGTGAAAGATAGTAAACAAAGAGTAGAGACACTAGAGACATTTTCTACATATTTATGTTGCACCATTATTGCTATGTAACATTTATGCAGCATTGAAAATTTGAGGAGTATCGTGTTCCTCCCCACATCCCAACCTCACACAAACAAAGCTGACCAGACCATTAGACTCATCACCATCTAAATGACTCCCCACCCCTCTAAAAAAGGTTATATATAAAATCAGAAGTCCTGGACAACTGGAATTCAGTAAGACATTTTAATGTGATTTTGTCATCTGCAATGGCCATTATTCTCAACTCCACATGGTCCAAAGCTTTTTATATGTTTTGAATTAATTCAAAAGTAAAAATTAGATCTAAGTTTACAAAAAATTGAAGGTGCCAGATTAAACTCATAGCTTTCCATGTTAAAATTCTCTGAGCAATAGTAATGCAGTAGGTCTTACCTACTCAGATATTACAAAAAAAAATGTTGTGATTTCATACATGAAATTGTATGTGAAGTTAGGGAAGAAAGAATTGGTGCTGCATTATGAAATTGCTGAACATGAGGTAAGTGAGAAGTCAAAGAGGGTTGTGTTGAAAACATCTGTACTAAAAACTCCAGAGAAGTTACATGCAGAAAACTTCAGCGCAGTCCTGGGTCTGATCTTATTTAGCATTTATGTATGACCTATTGCAGGTAAAAGTTACAGGCACTCTGGCACAACAACTGGCTATTAAGAATCCAAGATTCAGGATGTAAATTTAAAGGGCTTTACTGCTCAAAGCAGCAAGATTTTGAAACAGAAATAGGAAAAGAAGGCACAACCTAATTTTTTTGAGGGCAGACCTCGATCAATCTACACAAAATATTATGTGATGCTGTCACCTGTTTTACCAGGGCCCTGAGGCTGATGACTGATATTGACTTCTCTAGATATTTATTTAGTCTTACTTAGGAAATACGGTCATCTAATCTGCTCCTTTTTCTGATTTACTGGAGGTCTGGACACTCGGTGAGTGTTTATCTGCTCTGATTGTTTACTGTATGATAACAAAAGGATTTGAAAGTCTCAGCTTTTTAGTTGATGCAGAAAGGTGAAAATAAGATCCACTGCATCGCTTTTAAGTAACAGTTAGGTAGAGGTCTCAAAAGAGGTTGACAGGGTAATATTGCAAAAGTTAAACCTTTCTTGAAATAAATATTTAAATACAGAATATCACCAGTAAATACATGGAGAGACTTAAAGCTTCTCTTGTGCAAGAGGTGTAGGATGGCCATTAATCTTACACAGCACACATCCTTCAGAGATAACTTTTTTCTTTTCTTCAACACAGAGGAATAGGGAGAAGGCTGCTGTGGCATAGCAGAGAACTAAATGTTTGCTCCTTTCACCTGAAAACTGTCATAAAAAATTTTTGCCTGTAACAAAGAGGAAAAGGTACCTGATCACTGAGAAGTCCCATACCATGATTTTTCTCGAGGCTCAAGGGTTCTTTCTCTTATTTTATGCCTCTCAGTTAGCTTCCAGCTTAAATGCCAGTTATCAGTTAGTTAAGAGAGTGAAAAGGTCCAAGGGACACAGAGGAATTCCTTCAGGAATGAAGGTAGTAACATTCCCAAGCAACAGACACATGAAAGGCCTCGCAGGATATTCAGTATTACACTCCATGTTTACACTTCTTGCTAGCATGGAGTAGTGGCTGTGAGATATGGACAGTTTTTTTTATTTAAGTGCTGTGTAAATATGGAAATGTTCTGCTGCAATACAGAAATTCGTAAAACAAAAAAAGGAGAAAGGTTAGGCAAAAGCTTTATGAGCCTGTATGGTATTTTACTTTGGCTTAGTATTTCTCACCTTACCATCGGCTTTTTCCTTTGCTACCTTCTGATATTATAATAATTTATTTATACAACAGCACAGTTGTAAAGTACCGGCAAGATATTCTCAAAACATTGCTGCAGATAGGCAAAAGCAATTCATTTAGTTTTCCTTTGAGATACTGGGAGAATGAAAAAAAATGAAGTCCTGTACTACACAATCCCCCTTATGAGCATTTATTTTAAAGGTTCATATGAACTCTCTGAGGAGATCTGAGAGGCAAAAACCGGAGACATGCCTGTAGAGATCTGTGAAGTCTGTTGAGATTACAGAGAAATCAAGCAGATGTATTTAAAATCATGTGAAGTTAGGAATTATCCTGATAATGTATGCCTCTTACTTTTTTTTTTATTTCTTCATATCTGCATCTTCCTTCTGTTTTGCATACCTCTGCTTTCCTCACAGAGATATAGAAATTTGCTTCTACGAGAAAAAAAAAACCCAAGTGCACCACAGATTATGAATGTAATTCTGACCTCATTTTATTTAAAAGTTACGAGGCTCCTATAAGAAAGAAGAACTTTGACTGGTAAAAGAATTCAGTAGTTTGATATTTAGTTTTCCTCTAATTAGAAATTGGAGCAAACAGGAAAATGGTGATATCTACCGTAACAGAGTGATGACTGTATCAGGCTGCTTGGCTGTTAACCTTGGAAATGTGGATGCGGTAGTCCTTGCGATCCTGACAGTTGGGACATAACAGTTCCTATGTTTCAGGAGTACAAGTGCTGGAAACACCACCAACAGTGTAATATTCACAACAGTTTCTATGGGCTTCATGGGAATAGCCCATCTGACTGGCTGACTTGGAAATCTGAGTTTTGCTGGAGTTGGCAAGCCAGTGAGAAAAGATGGAAATTTACTTGGCAGGAACTGCTTGTAGATGTACATTGGTTGGATCTCTGGCTTTAACTGTTTGATCATTGCTTAATGTTCTGATTTCCTCAAGCTAACGAGTTTTGGCAAAACCACACTTTTTCCTTTGGAATTAATATTATACTTCACAATTATTTAGTTGCCTTCTTTCTTCTTCTTGAGGGTGGAGTGTCCTACCTTCTCACGCCTCTCCCCATACACATGTAAGGGTAGTATAAGGAAGAGTGATAGCAGCCTGAGGCCCAGTCCATTATGACTGGATTTATCCCAAGTGCCTTTCATTTTGAATGAAGAAGACAAATGAGTTCATGAATAAAGCCAGCTCCATTGTGACAACTCTCAAATACATACAAAAAAACACTGCAATGAGGAAAAAATTTTCTACAATTTCTGGAGATCAGAGAACATCATCTCTCCAAAATCAGAACCTGTCTTTGACTCTTTCATAACTACCATTCTTACTGTAGTTTTAGTGACATTGGGAAAACAGTTGCTTGCTCCTGAATTCTGAAGGAACAGCAATATAAAACTCATGAATATCTACTATGTAACTTATTAAAAAAACAAAAAAGTGAAGTCTTAAAAAATAAAGAAAATCATCAAAATATAGTCTGATAAATTTCAGATCAGTCCATTTAACCTCAATATACGTCAAATATGTAGAAATTACTGTTAGTAGTAGAATTTGTACAAAATAAGAGAGAAAAATGAACATGAGTAGGGTCGAACAAAAGAGCTATCTTTCAAGAGGAAATTATGTTTCACAAATTTAGTAGAATTATTTTAAAGTATTCAAGAAGCATGATGAGGTTATTCATGTGGATTTAGTGTACTTGTATTTTCAAAAGCTCTCAAGACATCTTTTATAATAGGCTTTTAAAGAAATTAAGCTGTCTCAAAATAGAAGGAAAAAATCTTATGCATTAAATAGTGGTTAAGAGAGAGAAAATAAATTACAAGCATAAACTGTTATTTCATCAATGAAGGGTGACAGCCAGTCTCAGCTACCTGTGATGTTACTTGCACTGCTCAAAATATTCTAAGAGGTAGGAATAGTGAGGTAACAGATTTTTTTGATGATATAAAAATTGCCTGAGGAAAAAAGTATATCTGATTGAAAAGATACAACTGGACATCACAACACTTACTGATTGGGTTGATGGAAGGCAGAATAAATTTCACAATCATAAAAGCAATGCAATAGTGATGAAAAGGAGAGCAAGGCTCACATAATTTTAATGATACTTGTTTGCCACTGAACGTCATAAGTTCTCAAAGATAACAAGTAAAGTTTGGTGAGAACTGTTTGAGAATCCAGTGCAGACATTTTGGGATGTGATAATGATTACTCCATGGAGCAGACAGCAATGATATGGAACAAGGGAATGCGAAGATAAAACATGAGAAATGAATAAGATACAAACAGATAAAAGGAAAATTAGGAAGTACTTTGAAAGTGGGAGATTCTAGAAGAACCCTTTCCTATGTCAGAAAAACAGAAAATAAATATTGTATCCCTCAGTACATACATAGGTGTCATCAGTAGAGGTTGTGGAAACTGAAAGCATAAATGAATTTTGGAAGGGATTAGACAAATTAATGATGCTTAGGACACAGAATCATACAGAATGGTAGGGGTTGGAAGGGACCTCTGTGGGTCATCTAGTCCAAACTTCCTGCCAAAGCAGGATCACCTAGAGCAGGCTGCACAGGACCTTGTCCAGGCAGGTCTTGAATATCTCCATAGAAGGAGACTCCACAACTTCCCTGGGCAGCCTGTTCCAGTGCTCCGTCACCCTCAGAGGGAAGAAGTTCTTCCTCATGTTCAGACGGAACTTCCTATGCTTCTGTTTGTGCCCATTGCCCCTTGTCCTGTCACTGGGCACCACTGAAAAGAGCTTGGCCCCATCCTCCTGACACCCACCCTTCAGATATTTGTAAACATGTATTAGGTCCCCTCGCAGCCTTCTCTTCTTCAGGCTGAACAAGCCCAGCTAAGGACAATCAATGTCTTTTAAACACAGCAATTTGGATACAATTTGATACAATTTCCAAGGCAGGGAGTCCTTAAGACATGATTGTTGGAAGCTGAGAAGCTATGCCAGAGAGACATTTTACATTTTCTGCTTTTATTTTAGGATAAAAATGGAACTGCCAACTAATTTAGCAGAGTGACTTTCACATGCTAATGTAATAAGATATGTAAAAGAACTTCACCTTGTCTTTCATTTTTGCATCCAGGAAATCACTGCAAAATTACAGTACGTAGACCATATCTGTTCCTGTGTTTGTAAAAATAAGTGTGAATTCCTCATCAAAAATATCCTTTAAAATCAATGGTTTATAGGCAAAATAAATAGATAATATTGTAAAAACATATTCACTTGAGGACTAGAGAAACCCACTTTGGTTATTTTTTCATGTTTGTTTTTTGCAGTAACAGAACTACTGCTGGAATAGATTTTATAAAAAAAATGTTAAAAATATATAGTTGGGACATAAGAAAGTGGTAAGTTTTATGGAACTGCAGAATTTATGGAATTTTTATTTGTAGTTGTATCACTGCACCATTTTGAGTTGATTGTTTACAATTATGTTTGACAAGAAGGAAAATTTCAAAAAGCCAAATCCTTAAAGCGATACATCTTTTTTAGGTTTAACTTATGCCCCGATATTTTTATGCTCTTTTTATAATTAATATGAACACATTCCATTGAAGGCAAAACCCTGAACATTCAGTTTATCTTTGGCAGAAATAATAAATTAATATTTTAGATAGAGTAGTTTCTGAAAACTTACTTAATTTCTTAGTTTTCCAAAACTATGTCAACATATTAAGAGATGGGTTTTTATTGCACTGTCTTGCAGTTAAAGTTTCTTCTTTTCTTTAGGTTTATTTCTAAATTTCCAAATTTCCACTGTGAATATTATTAGAGCTGACTAATTGTGTACAATAAATTCTGTATTACAATATTCATAATTATATGTATAGCTATATGTACAATTATATTTGTAATTATATGTTACAGTAATGATAATTATAGTAACTAAATACATAATTATATGTTACATGTTACATGTTATATGTTACGTAAGGTATTAAAGAAAAGTTTTTGCTTCACGGAAAATTTAAAAACTGAATTTGCGGTCAAGTCTGTATTTTTTTCTTTGCTTAAGATACATATACTCTAAGCAGACATTGTTTTTGATAAGAAATAGTCCAGCTGCTTGTAAGAAAATTCTGAAGAATATAAGAAAAGCAGAAGCACTGTTTTCATTTGTGTCCTTTTCAAGGTGGTATTGTAGTTTGAGGTAATTTTGAAACGTCAATACATTTGAGGTTCATATAGAAATTGTGCCACCATCTAGAGCATTTGCACTTAATGTGAATAATAGTCTGTTCTTAGAGAACTAATTTAGAGACAGGCTTACTTTTCCAACATATTCTGACTAGAATGGGCTTGTTAGAAATTCATATTAAGAGGCCTAAGACAAAATATTTTATTATTTGTGGTGTGATACGATACTCAGGATATATTCACACTCTTCTATGGAGGACACATTGTATAACTAGACAAAACAAATCCAAAACCATAAGCAATGTGATTTTCTCTCAGGTGGCCTAGAGGCAGGTGTCTGAACATCACTTCGTACTGCTGTGTACAGAAACAAATTTACCAGGATATCTGAGACCTAAAGGGGCTCAGTAGTATTTTGCAACAAAGGGTAGAGTTCATATAAAGAACAGAGGAATCTTGTTCCTCAGGGTAAACTTGGAAGTTGGTGCAGAACTGGCAGAGACATATCATATCAAATGCCAGTGAAGATCATTCAAGCCATGAACACTAAACCCCTTTGAAAATTAGGCAGGTGTTTTTTCTGCGTTTAAACCGGAAAACTAGTAGATAGCAAAATTAAAACATGGTGGAAGTTGGGTTGCTGTCTTTCTTCTTCAGATACATGCTCTGCAGTCACCTCACTAATGAGTTGGTAAGGAGCCAATGTGATCAGCAGTACATCCCTACAGAAGCAGAGTGCTTAAATGGCTTCCCTACCTTCATACAGCCCATGAAGCCCATCACCCTTTTCTGTATTTATTCTGTGGCCTTTCTCTGGTGTCTTTGTACTTCTGATGAGTAAACCTGTAATTTGTCTTTTAGTAAATTTACATTTAAAAACATTCCATTTTCTAAGGATGTAAATGTTTTACAGAAATTGTAGTATACAGTAAAACAACATGTTTTTTTCATCATCAAGACTCCTTGTGACTCCTTTTACTGTGTATTAATGTACTCATCATATATATTTAAAGGTACAACTTGATATGAATAATTATTATGGCAAATGAATGAATTTTTGCAGAAAGGATTGTAATTTAAGGAAAGGCACTTTTGCTAATGCTATTATTATGTTAGGTTCTAAATAAGGAATTCTACTGATTATTCTATTAATTTATCTACACAAGTATGCTAACATACTCACGTACATATGCATATATGCATACTCATGTGTATATACATGCATACTCATACACTTGTATATAGATATATGGAAATGAAAACTGGCAAAAATAATGTGTGAAATATGTCAGATCTTTTTGCTATGTACTTTCAGTGCATAGAAAAAATTTTTTTTCCTTCACATCATGCTTTTTATAGTGCAGGCATATCAGGATTTCTAACCATAGCTCAACGTATAAATATCACAGAATTTATTGTTGTGATGAAATAACTTTTTCCATAATACACTTTAATTGCTATATTGTGAGAGATGAAAACCTAAGCTAAACAAATCCAATTTTCATTTTTACTTCCCCTAATATAAAACAGTAAAGAAACTAAATTTGAAAATAAGCTTCAACTCAGGCTTGGTTCCTTCACCTCTATTTTAAGTGTGATTATTTGCACAGTAATTAAAAAGCAATACTTATTCCATGTTGTCATATGTGACAGCTAAGAAAACCACTAGGTATCTAAAATAAAAGGGCATAATTTTCACTTCAGTTTCAGCTTAGAAGAGAGAGAATGAAAGAAAAATTGACTTGAAAATACACATATGCTAAATATCTTATACCTCATTGGCTCAGATGCAAAACATACATGGTGATTGTAGCTATTTTCACATTTGCTTGTTAGTTTTCTGAACACATTTTTGTCTGTAGTTCTTGTCTGACTTTACTGATATCTATACTTTTCTTTTAATATTATTTCCTTTTTATTCAAATGTTTTCATCACATGTGTAAAGGGTATAGATTTTTATAGCTATGTGAAATGTGCATGAACGTTTTGTAAGAAACACAAATAAAAGAACTTCTAAAGGATGCATCCTTTAATTCCTTTTTTTTTTTTAAATTACTCATTAATTGTCTTATAATATCTGATGGTCTTGCTACTTAAGAGACACTGTGCAAACAGTGGAACCCAGGGACTGTAAAAACTGTATTAGTGTTCGCTAACACAGTGCATTCCCTAGAATTTCAAAGAAGGCGTCTGGCATAAAATAAGGAATGACTTAATGAAGATTACAAATCAGACCAGCAGAGCAATTTTCTGTGAATTCTCATGTATGCAAAACATCTATGATATTGATGTTGAAATACATTTAAGACAACAAAACAACTTCAAACCCACCTTTTAATGACTCATTTAGGAAAAAAGTGAAAGAAATGCATATTTTTAAAATCACTTTAATCTGGGACAACAAACTACTATTCTATAGCCAGAACTGCCACGATGGAGCAAAATTAGTGTTGTTTGTCTTCCTTAATTGTGCATTTGTATACTTAAACACACGCATATTTCTCTTAAATTTAACTATAAAATTATACGGCTTGTAATGACTGGCGGGGAGGGATGATTGCCAAATTCCACTATTATTTTCACTCTTAGGTAGCGAATGTGCAGAAACCCTGAACTACATTTCATTGTATATTTTTTTAGCCTCAGAAATAACTGTAATAACACTTTGCATACATTGGGGAGGCACATTCATTTTTCAGGCTGACTACAACATTTTACTCTAACAGGTATTGAAAAAACTCTGAATTTTTAGGACCTAATGGTGGTTAAGAAGACAAGAACACTGAATTAAACACTTATTTGGCTTTTTTATGTCACTGATTGTGGGTGGTGCTGGGTATTTTTTTCAGAAGAAAACAGCCTGTTTAGGAACAACAAAAACACCTTTTAACACTTCAGTCTGGAAAAGGTTAATTCTGATAAAAGCTAGCCATTTAATCCAAAGACAACATTATCAGCACAATTACTAAGTGTTTTTGCTTCCGAAAGCATGATTAAAACAACCAAAGACATTAAAGAAACCCAAACTCAGAATTAATGTTGAGTAGAAAAAGGAAGTACTTAATGTTTTTCCCCATTTTCTCATTGCATGTGTATTTCACAGTGTGTGTACTGCACACTTTCTTATGGCACTAATTCTTAAAGCTGCTTCAGGGATAATGTTTGTGGGCCACCGTGACCCATGTTAAAATTACCGTGCAAACTCAGTTTGAACGGCATGAGGCACCTTCACCATAGATTTCAAAGTGAATTAGCATAATAAATACAGTACAGGCTTTAAGTATGCCTTTTAGGGGAATATGACAGATGTGTAAGCCATTTCTACAGTAAGTCTGCTCCAAATATTTAGAATTGCTCAGGAGCTCAAATTTGAGGTCATAGGAGAACATATAATAGCTAAAGGTAACGAATAAAGAGAAAGAAAATCTGTCTATACTCATCAGTCATTTCACCAATGACTTCGATGCAGCCAGTTTTTCACCCTGAGCATTCTAGATTATGACATTTTGTTTGAGACCTTTGCCAGTATTTGCAGGACCCAGATGGTGATTACACAGAAGTATTAAATTTTAATCTGATTTTCTTCTGTTATTCTTCATGAGAAACAATGCAAAGTATGCAGAAATAGCAACAAGGGCTGTTTTGATATTTATTTTCCTAAGGAAGGCAGTCTTGTATTATTCTCCAGTTTCTCCCAGTCCAGAATTTTTTCAGCAGTGTGCAATTTCAATCAAAAAATGCAGTGATGAGGGTTTAAAAGAAGTATACTTAAAAATGATCAAGCAAACACTGGAAAGTGAAGATCTTGAATAATGATCTTGCTGGAAAAACTGACACCGCATGAGGATATACACAGATATCAGCATTTACACTATATCAGTCTTCATGTATAAATAGGAAAGCATGCTTTACAGTTTCCTCTGCTTAAACTACTGCTTAGGTTTAGCTCACTAAAATACCAAGAATTTTCACTATGAAAAGATATATTTGCATTTTCATCCAGTAACAAGTAGAACCAGGAGGTTTTGTGGTTTTTTTAGGATACTTCATCTCATGATCCTACCATAATATGTGAGAGGGTTTATAAAATATAACTTTTACTTTGAGATGTCTAATCTAGGGCTGTCATGACATACAGTCAACGCAGCAAAAAGATGACTCATCGCATCTAACGCAGATACCTTAAAGAGGCAGGGTAAATTTCCCTTTGACAGAGCCCAGCCCTCCATTGGCTAGAAATAATTCTGTGATTAATCTCATCTTGAGGACACAAAGATGAAGATAGATTTTCAGTAGAATTTTTCAAATTTGTAAACTGACTTGATGTCTAAATCTCCTCTGAAAGCAACAGAAGTAATCACTTTCTTAACCTGATAATGTAAACTGTAAATCTGATCTGCATCTTTAAATACTCAAATATCTTTTAACATCTACATTGTAACTTTCAGAGTACTGTCTTTGCTTGACCTCGTTTAACTTTTATTTACAGCCAATGAATTGGCTGTGTCTTGCTCCACACTGAAGAACTAAATTTCATTTTGTAAGAATGTTAAATGACATGCTGAGGTAAATTTTTGAATGCAATATTGACTCAGACATGTGAAATTCAAACCACTGATTGGTTATGCAATTCAGATTTTGCTTTTGGCAAATGAGCATTCAAGCTGAAGGTATCTTTCAAGAATTTCATCACTAGTAAAGCCTGATCACTGCAATACTGACAGCAAGCAAGCACAAAGCAGGCATGAAAACAGTTGAAGTGAAACCATTTAAGAACAGGATTTAATATTCATGTAAATGCTTTAAAACTTTCTCCCACTTCTATTTTGGTACAAACAACAGGGAGTATCTGAGGGCAAGTTATACATTTTTCTTTGGATTAGGAATGAAACACAAAGAAGTACACGAAGCATGTTAGAGGAAATTCTCAGTGGCATTGGGAAAGTCAAACACTCACCTTTTTGTCTTCAGTGGCAATCTGTAGCTAAATGTCAGTGACAGACTTTTGGAAAGGTCCCCCAGATCACGTACCCCACTCAGGTTTCTGAAGTAGGAAAAAACCCATTAAACAGCTATATTTATCAGATAAAACTTTTTGTTTGTTTGTTCGTCAGTGATGGATAATGCTGCGCAGCTTTGTCCTCTTATGTGTCATCAACGTGATTTATACTACAGTGACAGTGTTATGCCTTTCTAGGTACACAACAAAATACCAGTTACTCAAAGCACATAACTAAGTACAAGCTAGAAAAAGCTGACACTTGAACACCTTTAACTCAGATGGCAGGTGAAAATGCTGGGAAAGATTTTTGGTCCAGTATGGATTTAATTCTGAACCTCAGCAGTGGAAAATCCTGGTTCTTTTTCTTAGGTCCAGGAGCTGGGTCACTAAGGAGAAAAGAGTCTATTACTTGTCCTAACAAAAGAAGTTACGATGGAACAGCTTTTTTCTTGCTACCTTTTCCTACCTCAAGATTATAGACAGATCTTATGTTTTCTTTAACTCCTCAAATGAAAGAAGTTTAAAAAATCCTTTTCAGTGTCTTTCAGTCAGGCCTCAGTCATTCAGCCACCACTTTCTGAAACACTTGTGTGGTAATCTCTAGAAAGAAGTCAGGCTGAGGAATGTTATCAATGGAGTTGATAATTGCTCTTTAGATGTGAACACTCATGAAGGGGTGATACAAGGGAGGCTTAACTTAGATTAGCTTGTGATTTTAACACAGACTAGATGTTTTCCTGTTGTATGTGTCACAAAATTTCACGTAATGACATCTCTAACAGTATCAACCTAACCATTTCATGTTGACTACTTAGGTGTAGCAAGTGATGCTTTTTTGATTCAGTTTGAGTGGCTTCTGAAGTTGAGTCTCACACCGACCTGAAGTCACCATTCTCCCAGTGAGTTTTGGTATTTGAATAAATGATCTCTATGAGCCATTTCAGTACAAGTTAAAATAATTTACCTGATCTAACCTACCTTATACTACAGAACTGTAGATATGTGCAGTTCTACACATGCAGAAATGCACTGGGAAAGTGGTGAATTTTGAATGAGGTATTGATTTCACAAACCATTCAAATTTTAAAGGAAGTTCTCATCTAATTATACCTTTACTCATCTGTTCAACATAAGGGTTTATAGCATATTTAAGGGGAGTAAAAATACCAAATATGGACCAAGAAAAAAGAAAAAAAAATACATATAGTACATAGGACATAACATATAAGACATATAACATGCGCCATAGTGTTACAAAATTCAAGAGCTTTTCTTCACCCCAGAAAATAATTAGATTTCTGATGACTCTTCTGTTCCATAATGAAAGAAATGCTGGTAAATTATGTGAAATTATAGCCTGAGTGTGGAAATAGAGTGTAATTTTATGATTGGCAAGGACAGATGAAAGTGAGAGGTATGAAACAACGTGCACATTCTGCATTAGGAAATAATAGAAACACCTCAGCAATTTCAAAGAACACCAAAGGAAGTAGAAAGGCGGAAAGCAACACACAGATCCAGTTCCAGCAAGGATATACAGATAAAGCATACAACTTTTGAAGGGAAACTCACTAAAAGCAAGTATTGTTGTTTATACTCTACTATCAATCTAAGTGAAATTTTTGTGGGGAAGTATATTAGGGAAGCTAACTCAAAAAACTCAGAATAAGGCAGTGCTGGAGTTCAGGCACATTGTCAAACTACTACAGGTGAACAAGTTACCACACATCACATAAGCCATGACAGTTCTTTGTATGTGAATATTTTCAGTTCTTGAAAAACGTAATATATTTTCATGCCATTTATACATCTTCAGTTCTGTGCTACAACAAGCTGAATTACATTGCATTTGTTACAAACTTACAGCGTATACACAGGCAGTCCCTACACAGCAGCTGGTGACTGGCAAATTCATACACCAAAGCAACGTGACTGTGGATCCACAACCTGTAAAGACATATCAGGAAGACAGTGGTGGGACGGAAAACTATAAGAAATAACAGAAGCAGTACGCAAGAAAAAAAGTTCTCTTTTCCTTTTGTTAATGTCTTCCATAATGTTTTTTATCCTGTTTGCGATAAACTAAAGCCATTGGCACAGCCAGTGACTTTGTGACAAGTTAATGGCATATGGATCTGATCAGTGCAGGCATATTCCACTCTCAGCTTAGTGCTCTTACCATGGAAGTACCGTTAGTTGTTTAAGTGGTGTTAGTCACATAAAAGCAACTTTGTAAGACTGAATTACAGATGTGTTATACATTGAGACATTTTACTTGTTTTAAAGAACTGCTGTCAGTGTTTATCTTGAATCTGATAGCACAAGAGCTGCTGTGAAGGCCACTAGGTGCTTTATAGAAGGTATATTGTTCTAGCTTGTAAAGGACTGTGAACTGCCAAAGTCAACTAGAGAAGTTTATCAAAGACCACTAAGCAGAAAGTGACATGAAAAGCTTTTGTATAAAACAGAAGAGATGATATCGCTCTTAGGAACTTTGAAAATAACTCACTTAACTCTTTCAAAGCATTTAAAATGTTTGGAAAATTAATGTTTCCCAGCTGTGACTTTTTTTTTGTTAGCAAGTCCAAGCGGTGTCAGTAAGCTATACAATTTAAAGGTAGGAGGATTTTTTTGCTTTTAAACCTTGAAATCTCTTGCATTTCAACTAAGTGCTGCTGACAGATGGAGGAACAAAAGGAGGTAGGCGTTATCCATGATGTTAAATAATGTTGGGGAAGTTAATTCTGTTTGCAGGAAAGTGTAAGCAAGAATTGTTCTTTGTTCTTTGTCACTTAGATGGCAGAAAGCTGTGCAGTTGTGAATGCAGTATTGTTCACAGAGGTACAGCCCAACCACTTGGGCTGGCTCCTTCAGTATAAGAATGAACTGCTGTTGAGAACAGAAGGAACACTGTACAAGGGATGAGGACAGATGAATTATGCTCTAAAAATACTTCTTTCCCTGTTGACTGTGAAGAACATCTAGACAATTTGCTCATACGTAGATATCTACAATGTGAACATCTAAAGTGAACTGGAGTGAATAGAAATTCTTTCATTGTTTAAGATGTGCTTTCAATACTCATTCCTTTCATAGAGCTATATTAGCATCAGTAGTGCTCTCCCACTTCACCAGTGTTCTGGGTTTGGTTAAAACAGAACCAAATCTTTTTTCGTGAATCTTCCTTATAGCTAAGTTCTTCTAAGTAACTGCATTTTTCTGAAGCTGGCTGCATATTTTACAGACAATGTCCACTCCAAAGCTGATAACATACGATGTTTATAATTACACTGAGCTAACGGTAGGAAAGGAATGCAGAAAAAGGACCCTGTGTATAATTATCACTATAACAGCCTAGGTCACTGACAGACCTCTTCGGTCCCGCAAGTGTGGAGTCAGAAGGGGTTGTACTCACGCGGAGGGGCGGGCTGGACAGGTGACCTGGTATTGACCAACGAGGTATTCCATGCCATGCACGTCATACTCCGTTTAACGCTGGGGGATCACGAGGGTCTCGCTCTCTTCATCCATGGCTGCCTGCTGAAGAGGACCCTGCTTGTTGTTCTACCTGTGATCCTGATCCAGATCCCGATCCGTGCATCCCTGAGTCCAGTTCCTGCCCACTGCCGAGGCCAGTTCAGGGCTGCCTGGTGCTGCCCGGCAGCTGCTGGCGGGATGCCAGCGCCCGGCTCCCAACTCCGGGAAACTCAGTATAGGTTTTGTATATTTTACATTAATTCTCTTATTATTAATATTATTAGTATTAGCAGTGTTATTAGTAAAACTTCTGATATTCAATTTGTAAGTCTCTCTCCCTTTTCCTCCTTTTCCCTTCCTCTGGTGGGAAGGCAGGGATTAATAGAGAGCGTCTGTCACTCAGTTTATTGATGCCCTGCTTTAAACGGTGACAACCAGAATATGCTGTTTCAGAATATTTTGTGTGTATCTATCTTCTCTTTCAAAGAAATACAGCTACACACAATGTTGTCTCCTTCAGATCTTTGGCTCCATGCTGAGAACAAATCTTTGTACAAAACTTACATTTGATAACCACTGACTGGACAGAGAAGAACCTGTGACAAAGAACTGAAAAAACAGAACGCAATAAAGCATTTTGACACAAGGAGGATAAAAGAGCGTTTAGTAAAAAGATTAAAGGTAAAGGCTCTTTTTTGATTTCCAGAGTCTCACAGGAGATATACAAGAAGACGAGGTCATATGGGGTCAATGGATCTGTTTCCAAAGTCAAGTCCACAGAGAGCTGATGATGAGGTGGTTTGAATTTCCTTATCAGCTGTTTGCTGTTTTTTCGGAAACATCTAAATGTTATTTTCCTCCAACAGTTCTCCACTGATGTAACATGTGTTAGACCCTGACCCAGTTTGCAGGTCACTGCTGTTATAGATGTCTGTATTTCTTTCCACAGGATGGTTTAAAACCTTTATGTTATTCTTTTTTTCTTTCCACTTTATCTTTTAGGGGTTTTTTTTGACCTGCTTTAGTAAACCAAACTTAACACATGCTAAAGTGTCTCTAGCACCTGCTTTCCCTTTTCACTGCATTGACTTCGACTCCCAGCTCGTATCAGGCTCCTTTCAAAATTAGCATTCCTTCACATCTGCATATAAAACATTAACACAGTGATCATTGTTGAATTGTCAGTCTGTATACTTGCTTGCATTATGCTTTCATACAAGCCAAATGTGGCTGTTCTTTTGCTTCTCCAAGGACAATACAGCTGTAGTCTAACACGTATTCTGTTGGAAAATATGGACATTTTGGTGAAGAACAAAATCTTTCCTTTCCTACATTATGCAGATCAGAGACAGTTTTACCTCACTACAAATCCAGCAGAGTTTGGTTGTTCATCTCAAGAACCTCAAAGTCCTGATATCTTAGGTTGGGCTTTTTCACAGTGTTATACCGTCTTTTCCTAATGACGTCATTTGAAATTGTGGATGTTTCATTCCTCTCAATAGATCACTCAAGACCTCAGAAGCTGTCCTCCTAAAATATCAGCATTATTTCAGTTGACTAGTCACTACACTCACTTGACTTTTTATGTTTACAAATTGCATTTCTATTTTTTTTCCCCTCTCCTTTCATTCCTCATAGTCTTTGAAGCAAGTTGTGTCAGCTTTTTTATCGGATGCACACAGGTATATTTGGAGATTAATCATCTAAATATGTTTAAGTCATATTCCTCTAAAAAAAGTTCTTTAAAGGGTTTTTTTTTTTATTGATAATATTCCAGGATAGCTTTATTGATTGTATGTAAGTACCCACATACTTAAAGCAGGGTTCAAGCTGTTCAAATCAGGCAAATAAGTTGCATCTACTTTTTCTGAACTTTGGAATACAGTAGTGGTAAACTAAGCTCTCTGTGGGACAAGGGGAAAAGACAGATGTCCTGGAAGGACTCCCAGCAGAAATCTGTAGATCACATAGATTATGATCATAAATGCTCACAGGTATAAAGTAACAAATAATTAATTAAGAACAAAAGATAACATTTTGAAAGCTATACCTCTGAGGATGGATCATCCCTCTTACACTCTTCAATTTTCTGAAAAAGTAAGATTTTAATTTCTGTGTCTTTCTATTTAAAGCTAAATCAGCTATTTAAACCTCAGCTGATTTATCTCACATTCCTGAAGTTTAATGCATAAACTATAAAATGTGATGTTAGACAAAGGATTACAATAGTACATTTTATCTTGGGAAGTGCGTAATAGTTTTTGAAAGCAAGAACTGTAGCCACATCTTGCAATCCAAGATAATTCATCTGACCTTTCCAAAAGGAGCTCTGAGTAATTCAAATATTAAGTTGAGTTCTAGATGAATTGTTCAATTAATTAGAGATCTTGTCTCAGGTACTAGCAAGCAGTAAGGAGAGATTTATTTTATATGTTCTTGCTGTGCAAAAAAAAATTGGTATTTCTGGGAAATGTTGGGCTTATTAGATATGATTCTATCTGCTGTATAGACATGTGGTAGGTTGACCCCAACCAACAGCCAAACACCCACCCTGCATTTTGCTCATTCCTCTCTCCCATGGGACAGAAGGAAAATAGGAGGGCAAGAAGACTTGAGGATCGAGATAATGACAGTGTAATAGGGAAAGCAAAGTAAAAATGAAATTCATTCACTGCTTCCCGTCAGCAGGCAGATGTCCAACCATTTCCTGGGAAGCAAAGCCTCAGCAAGTGTAATAGTTACTTGAGAAGGCAGCTGTCAAAACTGTTAATATTTCCCATCCATCCTCCTTTCTCTGAGCTTCTATTGCTGAACATGAAGATCATATGATATGGTATATCCTTTTGGTAAGTTTGGGTCAGCCATCCCTCCTGTGCCCCTCCACAACCTCTTGCCCACCCCCTGTCTATTAACTTTCGTCAGGGGAACAGGGGAGGAAAGGGAAGTCTTAATACTGTGTAAGGGCTGTTAAGCAATAGCCTAAACACTGTTGTGATTTAGCCACAAATGGAAAACACAGCCCCTTATGGGCTGCTATGGAAACAAATTTACTCCATCCCAGCCAGACCCCGTAGAACACACAATCCTTTGGAGATGTAGAAGGGAAGGGACCCTAACTAAATTGTCTTGGTTGCCTGCAAGAAAGGATTATGAGATCTGCTAAAACAGAAAAACTGCTCAGGTAAAGTTTATCTTATAACATTGCAAAAATTACAGAATAACTCTGTATTTTTCAATTACAAACTACATCTATAAAGTCTACCATGAGAACAGTAATGATAATATCTAGAAGTGCTTTGGCTTGTGGAAACATACGATAGGGTGGTTAATGCCTCTTACTACACATCCAGAAGTCTGGGTTTCAATGTCACTCTTATCTTGTTGAGAACTGCCCTTGGCTGATCCATACGTAAATGGATACTCAACCATTTAGCCATGAAGTTAAAGAAAACATCATACAAGCAGTTTGATCACCTTTTGTGCAGCTGGCTCCAAAACTGGAGCTGCTTCACGGTTTCAGTGTCTTAGTACCTCCCCTGAAAGTGATAAAACGACACTGGCCTGTTTTCCCCTCTTTTATATTTTTCTGTATGTTTTTATGTCTTGTGTTGTTTCCCTTGAGAACAAGGTGTGGTGGATTAGCTTTAGAGAAGGGCCAGGCTCAGAACAGACTCAAAAAAGGGGGAAAAAATAGGATGAGATAAGGACAGGGAGATAAGTTGCCAGCTGCCATCAAGAGCAACACTCATCTTGGGGAAAACTAATTTAATTTATTGCCACAAAATAGATTCAGGTAGTGAGAAACAAAAAGACAAACATTAAAACTCCACATTTCCTCCCCTGCTTTCACAGGCTCCACTTCAGTCCTTCACTCTAAACTCCTCCAACCTCCGCTATTGGTGTAGTAGGGTGGGGTCAGTAGAGAAGGGTTCCTGTCTGACCTTTCTTCTTCCTCAGACCTTCTCTGCTCCCATCTGGGCTCTCCCCACCAGCTGAAGTCCTTCAGAAAATAGTCATCTGCTGCACTGTGGGGTCTTTCATGGGCTGAAGGGGAATCACTGCTCAGGTGCCCAGAGCACCACTTGTCCGATTGTCCCTTTCCTTCACCTGGCTGGAGGCAGGGCCCCTCTAAACCTGGTCAGAGAATTTGCTACTCACTTGCTGTAAAAATGACTTGGAGATCCCTTCAAGAAGATGGGAGACAAGATCAAACTGTCTACTCTGTCTGGAGAACTGCCCATTAGAAACTGGAGCAGCATTTTCTCTAGCAGAATCCCTTTTTGTGTTTTTCCTTGCAACTCACGCACTCGTGTCTCTAGACTTGAGGTAGGTTTCCCATCCCGCTTCCTCATGTCCTCTCCTTGGTCACGTAGGTAGAACCACAGGGTGCCCCATGGTGTGTACCCTCTGTATCCTCTCTCTTGAGCAGAGAAACGCTTGCTCCTTATCACTGAGATGCTGACCCATACAGGTGGGGAGTAGGACATATTCTTTTCAAATCGCTGGACCAGTTTCTCCACAGCTGAGGTGAGGGAGGAAGAGAGGCTTTCTTCATATTGCTGGAGTCTGACAGCCACTTTATCCACCATTGGTATCTCTTCACCTTTCTAGTCTATTACAGCCAGTGGGTTGGCATATGAATATGGAGCTCTCCGTACAAACTTCCTCCACATAGATGCTATGCACTGGACTTCATCTGGGTCTGTGGGTAACTGCACATTGTCCGGGTCATAGTAAACCAGCTCCCGCATGGCTAATTCCCTCAGATACAGGATACCTCTCTCGATATTGGTCCACTTACCTCGATAACAGACAACATCCTCAGTGAAGGGATACCTTTCCCTCAGGCCTGACAGAAGTCGCCTCCAGAGGCTGAGGACTTGTGCCCTTTTTCCAGTTGTCTTGTCAATGCCCCCTTCCCTGACCAGGGATCACAGCTGCTTGGCTTCCCTGCCCTCTAATTCCAAGCTACCTGCCCTGTTATCCCAACACCGGAGCAGCCAAGTGACAATGTGCTCACAATGTCCTTAACATTCAGAATGGGATTCATCTCATCTGACTTACTAAATATATCTGAGTCAGTCACGCTAGGCCCTGTACAGTATCCACCGTAGTCAGTGGATAGCACAGTATGGCACAGTTCATATAGATACACATATATTCATTATTGATGATGTACTTTGTACTTTAAAATTCCTGTTGCTGTCTATGTGCTATGAAGAGGGCTCATGGTGATCAGCTCATATAGAGATGCGTAATCAGCAGGCTTCTAAATTAAAGAATTCCGAAGTCAACTCCAATGGGATTTTATTTACTAATTATTTACTGAACACGTTTTGCAAGATTTGGCCAAACATGAAGCCACTACTCTTACAAAAAAATAAACCAAAACAAAAAAACAAGCAACTGCCACATAATCTCCACTTGCCTTTAGTAGTTTGAAAGTGTTCCCACTGAAGATGGGGAGAAATCTCTCATGGGTTTGGGAGGATTATTTGGCCTGAGTTATTATTCACAGACTGAAAGATCTTCAGTGAGAAAAGAGGATGTCACAAATTCAAGCAAAATATCTATCTATAGAGGAAAATAACACAAAAGCTGTTCATTAGGACTGACTTTGCTCCTGGTTTTCGTACTGTAACTCAAATGAAATGTGATGTAAAAATCAGTCAGTCCTGTTTGCACTTGCTTGCCAAAATGTAGATAGTTAGTTAAAGGAACAGCTGTTGCTGCTGTAGACAAGCTGCTCTGTAGAAATTAATTGTGATTATTAAGAATAATCCTGACCCAGGTCGCTGATGCAATAACTAAAGTTCCGTTCTAGACATTAATCCGACAAGTCTCTTCTTCCTGAGACTGTAAAATCAAGAAGCCTACTCAGTTTGATGAAAACCTCATTGATGTTTTTTGCATGACAGAACTGTGCGAAAAATGTTTGTTTCTAGTTGATGTGGGCATTTTTTTGATCTCTGTGAGATTTTTACTGTGAAATAGGAGGGAGTTCAAAAGTTTTCCAAAGAAGAATGAAATTGCATGTTGCTTCAGAACACATTCTGGGAGTCGCTCAGTATCTTTCCAATCATATATTGGAAAGTATTTTTGTTTGACAAAGTATCTTTGGAAAGTGCTCTGAGTGCTGCAGACAACAAAAAGTGTTCTGAGAGGTTTTCCTGTTTGGGGGTTTTGGTTGTTTTGTTTTTTTTTTTAACAATTGTGTTTCTGTGTCCAAGTTAGTTGTTAGGTTTTATATATGTATGTAGATATGGGTAGCTTATCTAGGTTTTTGCACAGTAAAGATGTCTACAGTACCGGAAGATACAACCACTTTAAGCTTCAAGCCTCATATTATCATAGGGCTATCAAAAGACTTTCTTTGTGGACCCATAACTGAATAACTGACAATATCAGGTTTTTTACACATTTTCTGGCAAGCAACAAAGTTTGGAAAATTAATTTCTGTCAAATCTATTTCTGTAATTGCCTGATTTTTTTATTAGCACTTTCTTCATATCTATCACCACCAACTAAAGAGGCAACGTTTGTCAGGTCTTGACATGAGATATGAGTGGGTAAATTTTACTTTAAAAGAGAGAGTAAACTGGGTTTTTACTTATTAAAGTTGTCAGACACCAAAAACCATGGCATTAAGCTGGAGGTCACTAGTAGGATCATTGCAAGACCTGGTAGTAGAAGAAAAAATCCTTTGTATCAGACAAAAGAGAAAAAGTATTCAATATTTCTCATTAATTTTCCATTTTCCTCTCAGTTTTCAAGTTCCCTGAGTGCCTCTCTCTTTATGTTTCTTTCTTTTTTCTTCTTCTCTAGTTTTCCTTTTCTTTTAATTTGTCATATTGTGGTAGGTGATCCCTTTTTTTTCAAAGTTCCGTTAAAGATAATTAAGGTAAATTTAATAATCTTTGTTAGGTAAGAATCAATTAAACTGATAAACCCTGTGAAAGGATTTCTTTGTATCCCTGAAAGTGATGAAAATGTCTACTGCTCTTTAATTGTCCAGTTTTAATGACCTAGTGTAGGCAGTTCATATTTTCTGAAACCTACTTCAACTGTATCATTTCTGAGCACCTGTTAGAAGTGCTGTAAGAAAGGCAAGTAGCACTTGGGATATGGGGTTAGTTGTCTCCTTGGCCATTTACGCAGATGAATCTGTACACATTCGGTAGAAATTCCTCTGTCTCTCAGATAGCTGTATTTCTTTTCTTAATCTTCTACAACATTATCTTTTCCATTAATTAGGGTTGTGACTACTTTCCCGTGAAAAAAAAAAAAATTGTAAGTTTGTTTGATATAGCTGTATGTATGGTTTCCTACCAGAAAACACTTTCAAATCCAGGTTCCAAAATATTGTTGGAAATGTTCCTTGTTATTGATTCTTAACACTCGTAATGACAGACTACCTTTTCCAAGACTGTTCTCCTGTTTGCACAAGATTATAAGAATTCAAGACTGAACTAAATCCCTCTGACTATATGAAGAAAACTTATCCCATGTATATGTGTTAGTAAAACGTACCTTTAAGAATTATTTACTGGTGTCTAAGGAATTCCTTGTCAGATTTTATGGTATAAATAAACTTTAAAGAGCCAGATCCCTATCAAATCAACATCCCAGACATAGAAAACCCCAACTTTAATAGCAATATTTGTATAATTACAAGCATAACCAAAGGAGAAAGAAAAACATCTTCTCTCATGTCTGAAAGAGAACACTTCTAGAGACAGTGTTTCTTTGGTTTTTGTGGTTTTTTTTCTTGTCAGTTCGTTGCTTTAAATTCCTTAAATCTTTTAAGGCATGAAACCAAGGAAGAACTTGAATTCGGGTCTTCTGTGTCCTAGAGAGGTGCGTTAACCTCTAGCCCTGGCTGGAAAAACAGAAGATGAAAATTCCTTCTTGTCCCAGTTAATTGTTTTGTGAATGTGATCTAAATCTAGACCTTGTAATTTCTGTCTGAAAGACATACATGGAAAATGAGATGAGATTAAAATAATAAAATTTTTTCTCTATTGCTACCACTGCCTGTTCTCCACTTTGTTAAGAAGTCATAAAAGTGGCTTTTAGTTAGTTTAATCAGTATATTTTTGTTTCTTACATCAAGAAACCAAACAGTTGCATAGTTCTACTCAAATCCACTTGTCAGATATTGCTGCTACTCCTAGATCCTGCTAGATGCTACACTCGTATACTTTGTATAAACTTTACCCAAATGGCCTGGAAAATATCCTGAACTTTTTCTAAAACTTCAGTACTGTTGTTATTAATATATCAGACTGAGTATTTCAGAGAATTCCAAGAAGGAAGAGAAGCAGTCTGCTTTAAGTTGTTTAGTTTCTCTCCTTTCCTTTCCTTTCCTTTCCTTTCCTTTCCTTTCCTTTCCTTTCCTTTCCTTTCCTTTCCTTTCCTTTCCTTTCCTTTCCTTTCCTTT